>Ga0114964_10000627_pt1 | contig 27139 bp, 27 predicted proteins | sample C_131016_MF_Meta_FD_92638 | JGI IMG/M metagenome (GOLD analysis project Ga0114964, IMG submission 92638) | Freshwater microbial communities from Lake Croche, Canada to study carbon cycling - C_131016_MF_MetaG | ecosystem: Environmental > Aquatic > Freshwater > Lake | place: Lake Croche, Canada...
ACTTTGCAACTACTCTACCTCCTCACTCTCGATACTCTTTTACCCCTTTTTACTTCCTCTTTTTTATACTTCACTCCTATCTCTCGGTCACAGACCACCACCCCACCCACGGATTGCTAGAATGCGTGGTGTTTGCGGAACTGGCAACACAATAGGCTTTGGCACTATATATTTATAATTGTAATTATACTCTACTGGCTTTATCGATTCCGCATAGAAACGTTTATTCTGTTCCACTGTTCGAAACGCTTGTTGTCGTGGCATAGTTATATAATTATGAGAGATAATTATCTAACAACCTGTTGATGTAATTGGCGGATTTTCTGTCGGCGTTTCTGGTGGCGTTAATGATGAACTACTTGATTTCTTTTCTCTACAATCACTTTCCATACAACAAGTCTTGCATTTCTGTAAATGAATGTCTCTTACAAAATGTCCGACCGCACCTATAATACCTATAATTAATGCGACAACGGCCACACTATCCATATATATATTACTTTTTATTTAAATCTCTCGTTTTTAGAATAAACAGATCCTTATCGGTTACTTTCTTTTCACTCTTGGGTGGTTCGTAAAGGTAAGCATCAGGTGCTTTGGCTCTTACGGTGCCTTTCTTTTTCAGCTTGTCCATTATAATTACGAGAGATTTTTAATTGCTCAATCTCTCTTGCTGCTAAATGTCATTTGTAAATTGGTCGCCCTAAATACCGAGGATGCGCTGGTGCTAACACGAATATAGCGGCTGGCTGTTTTTATGCCTATAATAACAGCGTGTAAGTCTGTTAAAGTAAAAGCATAAGTTGTCAAATTATCCGGAAACCAAGTTGCGCCATCAGCACTATAATCCAGCCGAACTGAACCAGCCACAACTGTGCCCGAGGCTAATAACAATACATCAACTAAACTATTCTCTCCAATTTCAAAAGCTGTGCCTGTAAAACTGACGGCCGAAACGGCTTGATTGTAAGTTGCTGTATACAAAGATGGAACCAAACTCGTTACAACCGCGCCATTTTCGATGGGCAGAACCGCCGGTGTTTTCACCCAGTCCGCACCAAACTCGGACATCGTAAAAGAAAAACTGTTGCCAGGGCTGGTATTATTGGTCGTTTGAAGCGAGCCTAGATAAATGCTCTCATTTTGAACATTCGCCAAGAGCTTGCCATCACTCAAAGCTGAATTGAAAAGTAATTGAATACGGTTAATGCCGGTAATCTCGGGGTGGATATCTACGGGATCAGCACCGGTATAAAGCAGTTTATTACCCAAGATGTCCGTATGCGCATTGGAACCAAAAAACAATTTACTTTTATACCACAATGCGCTATTGGTGCCGCTATCTGGGCGGGTGTATATCATAATCCAAGGGTTCTGTGCTGTGGCTAAACCTAGCGTGGATTGCTGATTAATTACAGCATACATACTAGTGAGTTGCGACACTTTGTAATCGCTAGCGGGTGAGGGTGAGGCATAACAATACCAGTTGATTTTACCCGAGTTATTTAAATTGCCATAATGCCAGCCACCTGTTACAGTTGTGCCTTGGGTGCCATCCGCATAAATAGAAACGGTGTTATTGGCGGCGGTTGGATAAAACACAAAATTACTATTCTCTCCTGTTACGAGTTGCTCGGCGGGGAAATTTGATACCGCTACAGCACCCGATATATCCACGGTTCCAGAAACCACTACGCCGCCTGATATATCAACGGCTCCAGCTATTGAAACACTGTCCGTGGCAGCAGTCAACGGCCGTATATCGACATTCTGTGTCAATTGAGGCACGAGAGATGTGTTCATATTACAATATGTCTGGGTCACTTGTTCTTGATTCAATATGTTTACTCTAAAGTAAGGTAAAACAACCGGCATCTGAATGGTGGCTAATTGTGATTGATCGCCTTGCTGGATTTGATACTGTTGCTGGTAATACCAATTTGTTTTGTTATAAGATTGTTGAATAGTCAAGGTGGTGTGCGTGGAACACAAAATATTTACGCTGATAGCCGCAGCTGTGCCTGTCTCTTCCGGTGCTCCATTAAATACATCACCTGGGAAACCGAAAGCAGCCAATGGCGCATTCCAATTATTGAACTGAGAGATTGGCATTCTATAGAATACCTTTATATTTTTTTATTTTGTTTTATATATAAATGCCAACTCAATTGAAAATCATCGTAGATGAAAATTATACACCTGATGCTCCATTCACTGTCAATTTTGCCGCACCCGTTATTATTAAACCTGGGAACAAGATTGCTTTAGATAAATTCACGGCTGTTATTAATAATATTGCGAGTAATTTCACTTTACCTGACACCACCTTTGAATTCGATTATGGGTTAAACTTTCCTAATTTTCAAGGATCCACTGTCCTTATACCCGGCCAAAAGTATTCCAATGTTTTACAACTTTTGAATAATCTGACTACAGGTTGTAATAATACCTTCACGGCTTATCAAACCGGTTATTTACCTCTTACCGTGCCGCCGACTGTTTATCGTGACCGTGGTTTAAAAGTGCTTTGTAGCACTACTACTAATACGACTACGGCTACCACTAACACTTTTCAAATACAATATATGACTTCGTTATTGACTAATCTTACAATGTCTACTACAAATATGACGGCTGGTGTCGGGCAATTTTATTATCCAACAGCAACTGGCGACTGGTCTATGCTACAAGCCAATGACACTATATCTTTGTTAAAAGGTGGTGGCTGTTTGGCTCGATTTCAATTTAATATGCCTACTCAAGCACAAGCAATTGCTAATAATTCTCTTTGGCGTATGGGATTACTCGGTGAAATAGCCGACGCACACGGAATTCGTCAAGATAATGCTGGTCAAGTATTTTTAGAAAATGGTGTTTCTGATACACAAATCGATATAAATAATTTCCCTCATTCCGTTGTTGGTGGAGATCAATATTATTGCGAAATTTATCAAGTTGCAGGCCAATTTGCTCTGCGTTATTATTTATCACACACTGATGGCTCACAAACTGAAACATTTAACTCGGCTACTTCTCACCCTGGCGCTTTAGGCACTATTGATTATACTGTGAATTATACATTAGAAGCCGATGGTTCATCTGATGCGCTTGTCAGCAATACACCCGCAATTAATATTGCGACTGCAATGACACCTGATATTGTTTATGCCGCTTCAAATGGAACTACTCAACGAACAGTTGGTTTTGATATGTCTAATTCGGGTTCTTTGCGCGCTGGCCTTGATGTGCCCGCTGGTCTTAATATTCTTTCGCCAAATAATGGCCCTTACGGACAATTTCAATGTCAAGCTTCCATCAATATGGCTGTGGTTAATTCATCATTTGATATTGCTATTGAAATCTTGGACTTGCCATTGCAAACTTATCAAGCCTCAACAAGCCGCAAACCTGGTGAGAGAAACAATGTTGTGTCTTATTTTCATCCTGAATTTTCGCAGGTTGGCACAGGTGCTTATATTTATGACAGCAAGGCTTACCAATGGCTCGACATTGACGTCACTTATCCTCTCAATTTATCCTCTATGACTTTTCGCGTGTATGATCCTGATACTGGAACTGGTTTAGATGCTTTGAGTATGTCATTTAACTTGCTTATAAGCAGTCTGGAATATTAGGGGGCAAGCCCCCGTGTTTTATTATCTCGTTATTTTATATATGCCTTACCGAACAACATCTCTCGGCCACGGTGAATATAAAGTAACAAATAAAAATACAGGCAAAGTGTATGCCTATCATACTCGCAATCCGACTAAACTTATACAAGCCATTGAAGTCAATAAATTAAAGCATAATGGAGCAACTAAACATTAATGGGGCTCACGGGGGAAAAATCCCCTGTTATATATATATATGGCAAGTGAATTATATGCTGCGCGATCTGATTTTGCTAATTTTGGCTCATCTTTGGCATCTATACAACAAAATGCTATGGATGATCAAATCTCTAATAATGCGGCTTTACAAAATTATAGTAATGTTAGTGCGCAACTTAAAGCCTCTATTCCTTCGAGTTTTGGAGATATTGCTTTTGGTGCTTATGAACTGCTCGGTCAAGGTAAGGATTTAATTTCTCGTTTTTCCAAAGTAAAAGATGCCGTGGCGGCCGCACCTGATGCCCTTAAAGCTGCTTTAGTAAAGGGTGGCAATAAACTCGGTGCTCGTGTAGAACAAGCCAAAACATTGGCTACTGAAACTGGCGCAGAATTACAAAGCACAGCCGGTGAATTGGCTTCAAAAGCAACTGATATTACACAGCGTGGTGTTACTACGGCTACTGGTGCAGTTAGTGAAGTTAAAGCTGCGGCTACTGGTGCGGCTAGTGAAGTTCAAGCTGCGGCTACTGGTGCGGCTAGTGAAGTTCAAGCTGCGGCCGAGGGTGGTGCTCGTGAAGTTCAAGCTGCGGCTGCTGGTGCTGAAATACCCAAATTTAAATTACCTGAAAATGTCAAAAAACCTACTTCATTTGGTTTAGCGGATACAACACAGCCTGAAAATATACGCCAACAAGCAATACGACTGATTGATCCCGAACAAGCTGAAATCGCTGCCAGTGCTTATCTTAAACCTAGTGAAGGAATTGCAAACTTGCAAGCTGAAGGCGGAGCCGCTTTAACGAATGTTTTAGGTTCATCACAAGAAGCTGTTACAAGAGTTGCAGCCGCAGGACAAGAAACAGCCGCAAATTTAGTTGGCGCAGGTCAAAAAGCGGCCTCAACTGTAGCAACAACTTTAGAAAGCACAGTGGCGAAAGGTGGTGCTTTAGCCAATGAAGCCGTTACAGCAGGTGCACAAGCAGGCAGTAAAGTCGCATCAACGTTACAGGGGGCTGGTGGTGCCGCTGTGGATATCGCCAAAGGGGCGGCGGCTGATGTAGCCGAAACGGCTGTTGAGGCGAGTGCTACTCTTTTGCCTGTCATTGGCGAGGTGGCTGCCGTCGCTTTAGGAGGCGTGCAACTGTATGAAGGTTTTAAAGATTTGTTCGATCATCCGTCTGCTGCTAAACCCGTTACTGTTCCGTTGCCATCGGTGGCCTCCATAGCCCAAGGATTTCAAAGCGGTATCTAATAAATAATTATTTTACAATTTTTTATAAAATGATTATATATAAATGGCCTTGGCAATCTCTCGTCAAATTAAGTTGCGTAGCGTTGAGCAAGCTGTGTTCCAGCCATCGTATAACAGGCTCAATTTCTTCATTCAGCCTGACGGTTTAAGCACTGATCTGTCTCAATCTTATCTCTCAATGCGTGTTTATTTAACGAACGCAATTACCAACACACAGATTTCTGCTACTACTATGCGCCAACTTATAGCGCAAAACTTGTGTGTCTCTTTTGGTAACAACGATAAATCTTATTCGCCCGCTTGTCTTATCCGCGTGGCTCGTCTGTTCGCCAATAAAGGAAATGAATTGCTCGAGGAGGTTAACTTTTCGAATATTTTGACCCAAACAATTATGCATCAATTGTGTAACGACTTCGAGACTTTAGAAGCCAGCAACTTGCTTACCGGTTCTTCGTGTCAAATCGGCCACGGTTCTTCTTTTCCTGCTTCAATGTCCGCTTTTATCAACAACCCTACAGAAGTCCATATTTTTCTGCGTGACCTTTTTGGTGTCTGCCGCCATTCCAACTTTGAGTTGGCTGCCACCGATGGTCTTCAGATTACTCTTGAGTTGGAAGATAAACAATCTCTGTTCCGTGTTACTTCTTTAGGTGATTTTCAAGAAATTGGTGTGCCTGATGTTAGCGGCAACACCGCAGGTGCTATTAAAACAGAAGTATTTGTTAATCCTGCTGCGGCTGGTTATTCACAGAATGTAGCAAGTTGGGCTTCTACGCCAATCGCCAAAGGCCAGTTCGTAGCGCCTTCTAGCAATCTCTATGTAGATATTTCGGGCAATACAATGATTCAACACCCGAAAGAAGGGTTCTCATTCCCCGCAAAACAGTGGTTCCAACAACCTCCCGCTGGTGCGGCAATTTCAACACTTACAATGACTACGACTTACACAGCCGACCAATTGACTGCTTTAGGTTTAGTTGCAGGTGCTTGGATGAAACTCAAATACGCTATTACCAGTTCCACCGCTGGTGCTGCTAGTTTAGAGCCAATTGAATTTTGTTATATGGCTGGCATTTCTTCTGTTGTCGCACCAACCATCACATTTGCTTCTTCTGATTCGCTTTATTACGATCAAGTGGTTGGCCGAACCGTCAATGATGTAGTCACATTCCTCGGAATGGAATTGTTGGCAGCAGAAGAAGTGGTATCCGTTGTATTGCCATCTACACCCGCCACAATTCAAGCCGGATTAGCCGCCAATCAAGTTGTTTTATCTGCGGCAGAATTCACTCAAATGAAAGCATTGGGTTTGATTGATATTAACGGCGTGCCAACGGGTGGAACCTTTGATATTGGTGTCCAGATGTTTACAAACGCACCCGCCACTACAACTACGGGCGCACACATTATGCCTGATGTGGTGCTTAATGAACTGTCGCCTAGCATCCGCCAAATCTTTTCGAATCAAATAACGAAACTCCCGACGCAAGGTTCTGGCACTCGTATTCTCAATGTCAGTGTTCCTGATGTCAGCGGCAATGTTACACTTACTCTAACTTCATTGGGTTGTGAAGCCAATACTTCCATCCAAGCCGCCAACATCTACCCGACAGGCAATGTGGTTGATGGCCGCAACTTCGTTCAGGTTCCCGCAACTGGTGCTACAATATTTATCTGGAATGTGCAAAATGTGCACCGAGGGCCGAATGGAACTTTAGAAAGTGTTGTTCCATTTGTTTTTAACAATCTCTCGTATCAAATTGATAAATTTGAGTTAGTATTGCTCCAGAACTCCATTGACCCTCAAAATCGTATGCCTTCACCTTTTGTCTACTCTACTTGGAAAGTCGAAACTGCCACCATAGAAACAGCACAACCGACTTACGCTAGGCAGTTCATTTTAGAAGAAAATGTGTATAACTGTATGCTGCTAACACCGCAGTGGAATGCTGTTGGAACTGATAAAGGATCGCTGATATCTACTAGCCGTGGTGTTTCGTATTATCGTTACAATGTAAACCAAGTGCAACAGACCAACCGTGATATTTATTTGACAAACTTCCGCAGTTACTACCCCTCTAGTTTGTATTTAGATCGAATGAATGATACTTTCAATAACTCCGATTACATTCTGCGCTCGCCAATTGGTATTAAGGGCGTGGAACAAACGTCCGAACCTGTTATTATCTACCCCCTGAAAATTTACAAGGCTGTGTCTGAAACCGAATACACAATGGGACACCCCGGTGGCGCAACCGTTCAGATCAATATGTATTCTGATACCGCGATGAATAAGAAGATTGTGCCCGGAAACATTTGGTTCTTCAAGCAACTGCTGAAACAGATTTAAGCAGAATTAAACCCGTATTATATTTTAAATATTTTTATTAATGATATAATATATAAATGGAAAAACTATCAAAAGATGAATTAATGCAATTATTAGTCAACGGTGAAAAACAAAAAAAACCTCGTAAAAAGCCTGATATGGATGATGAAAAGAAATTAGCAATGCTTGATCGGTTAGCCACGATGCGCGAGACTGTCAAGAAAAATCGAGAGGCCAAGAAAAGCGAAAGTCCCGCTATCAGAGAAAAACAAATTGATGAAGTATTTGAAAAAAAATATGGAACAAAATTCGATCGTATGAATGAACTTCTTACTGATTTAAATGAAAATACCAAAGAAGTGGTAAAACTCAAGAAAGAGAAAGCCGCCAAGCGAGAGATTAAGCCTGAACCCGAACCCGAGAAACCTGCGCCTTTAGCAAAGGCGGCACCACAACCTATTGTGCCTATGGCTGCGCCTGTTCGTTCCTCTTTTCCTATTCCCAATACACCTATTTTCCGCAAGTGCAACACACGATTCTGAGAGATTGAAATTAATTTATTTACTATTTTTTTATAAAAGTAGTATATATAAATGGCACTCAAATATAACGGCGTAAAACCACTTAACATTAAGCCCTCCTACTCGGCGAACGATATCGTAGATTTTACCTGTAAGCTCCAGCCCGGCCGCGCCGTCAAAGCAGGTTCTTTTCGTATTAGTGGTTATCTCAATGTGCAAAAAATATTACCCGGAACCACAGCCGCTGTGCCTCTTACCAAAGATGATAGCGTGTTTATGTCGCCTTACGCAGGTGTCCATTCTTTCTGGCGTAACTCCACTTGTTATGTGAACGATAGAACGCTCGAGGTCAACACTATGTATCCACGATGGGCTTCTATGGTTAAGCAATCCAAATATACTTTAGAAGGCATAAATACATCGTCTGCCGGCCTTACTGAATTGTGCGGCTCACAGAATGATGTCCTCTTGATGGGTTCGCAGATTGCACCGAACACACCTGCGTTGCCTGGGGTCAGCGGTTACACGCCTTTGTCTATCCCATTCTCTTTTAAACCAGAGGTTGCGCTCAACAAATCATCCGGTGATTTAGGCGAGTCTCGTTTTCCCCAGATGAAGATGCTTTTCAATTTGGCCTCTGCTGTGGAAGCCCTTTACTCTAGCAATGGTGCTGATTGGGTTAAAGCCAACATTGGCGCGCTTCAATACAACTTTATTGACCTACAACTCCAATGGTATGAGACGATTGAATCACCCTCACGCGATCCTATTGTATTTCAAACTGTCAATCTCATCACGCAAACGCTCGTATCAAGCAATGCTTCGTTCGCCGTATCCAGTCCCACGGTGTATGATGCGGTTTCGCTTTCTTTTATTCAGCAATCGCACCGCAATAGTTATGCCTATGACAACTATGCGTGCGAATATGTGCCTTCTTTAGAAAATGTAGGCTCTCGTATTGAGTTCACAGTCAGTGGCGGAGATCAACCAATACGGTTCCCGATTCAAACTTATGGCGAGCTTGCATTGAATTACTGGAAATCATTAGGTGGTGATATTAAAAATTCATTGATGAATGTCTATACTTCACAAAATGGTGCTTTCGGTATCGGCTGTCGCTTTACTACGGGCATTAATGATCGTTTAGCCGTCAACGTCATTCTTCAGCCTCCTCTCGTATTAAATCCTTCTCAAAATCCCTCTGACGCATTCATATACATTAGCGGATTTATCAGTGTATAACAATTCCGCTTGTGGTCGGTTTTATCAATATATTTGTAAATAAAATATATTAATAGTTTATATAATGGATTCGCGCACATTACTCATCGATCCGGCTTCTTCTTCTGCCGACCGCACCTTTTTTCGAATACCTCAAGGAATGCGCTTCTATGCTAGCAAGGTGCGCTTGCTCAACTTCAATATCTTGAATAATCAGCAGCAGCCCGTGTTCTTTGGGCCACGAGGTATTTATCAAATCGTCAAAAAAATCTCGCTATTGTCGCTCGCTGGTTCTGAAATTGATCGTATTCAACAGATGGATCTACTCGCTATTAAGATGCTCCACTTGTCCAACTCGTCACAGTATTCTTTAGCACGCGAGTTAATGCAAAATATGTGCGTCAGTGTGACTGCGCCTTCTTCTTCGCAGATTGAACTCACTGAAGAGCAAGGTAAAGGTGATGCTACCAAAATCCAAGCATATTTGGATATCACTTTTGCACTGGCCTACCTCCGTGCCCGTCATATTTGCGACGAAGGGTATACCCTACAGATTGAGTGGGAAACTGATCCTCTCATTAGCGGCATTGCTGGAGGCTACACCTTTAGCACTTACCCTTGTTTGGCTCTTGATGAATGTCTTACTGGCGAACCCGCCGATGCCGCCCGTGAATTCGTTTTCACAACTACTGTTGGTGATCGTCTATTTATTCCTACCGTTGATTCTAGTGGAAACACTATTCAGTTGCAAGTCAGGCTCAATGCGTTCTTTAATCAATACCTTTCTAATTTTTACTGGTCTCTCGATTATGACCCTACTACAAACAAAGCCGTTAATCCTTACCACTTGGCTTATTCTGCGCCACAGGAACAGATGGAGCTTGTGGTCGACGGCCGTAAGATAATGATTTGGAAAGGCGTGGATACAGATGCAAAAAAACTGGCGATGTTAGACGATTTCTCGGGTGATGTCTGCTTGCCCGGCTACGCCCCTGCGCTCTGGGGTGTGGGCTCCTCGTTACCTGGATCGCAATATGGCCTTACCAACCCTAACACTGGTGTCCTAATGAATGGCACAATGTCTTATGGCTGCATAAAAATCGAGCAGTTCGTCCAGATCGACTTGAGTGTGTATTACTCCTTCCTCGGCACCGGTGGCTCTTATGAACAGCCGTGTTTTTTGAATTACTTCGCAGAAGTGTTACGCAGTTACAATAAGGATACTGACACGGTTTCTTTTTTGACGGAACGCAAAGCACAGATTGAAGCTTAATTTTATATTATAAAATATAATCATATTATAAAATGAGTAAAGGCCAACCGCCTCCAGAACCTATACCTCAATCCGCTGTCTTGGCACTCCAAGCGTGGAAAGATAAATCAAAAATAAGCAATGCTTCTTGGGAAACACGATTAAATGAGGCTATAACGATAAATCCCGCTGATAGTGTTTTCGTGAAAGCGAGTTTTATAGATACAAGAGGCACGGCTTCAGGCAATATTGATTTAGCAGTTGATACCGAAATATCTCTCGAGTATTATTTCTACTGGATACACAATTTCAACGCCTGTGATGCAAGCGGCCTAGTTCAAGCCCCAGTCACACCCGACGCAAGCAATAACCTCAATCAGCAAGTTTTAGTGGGTGCTGATATACAAACGCTTTATGTCAATAATTATCCCGAGAAACCCTATAATCCAGTGCCTGCTTATTTTACAAGTCAAGCCACAAATATTAATGACGCAGACGGCCTACCTTATCTCGTGTATCAAAGCACAGAAAAATACCCCGTGCCTCCTGTCATAGGACCAGTTGAATATGATTTTACAATTATACCAGCAGATATTTATATTATAAATAAAATTGGATTAGTAACCAATTGGCAATATGCGGGTGTGCCGGGTGCAATTTATAATCAATTGCCTGCTGGTTGGAATCTCTCAACCAGTTATTTTACTGCTACAAATAATCCCGCATTAGTTATTCCTACTTCAGCTTTTATCCCCGCATCGATGGTTAGTCCCTTACCTTATGTAGAATATCTGATTGAAACCATCGGAAATACTGATTGGGGTGCTATTGATCCTGAATTGGTTCATCGGACTATTCGCGCTCTTGATATGACTGATCATACCGTGTATAGTATCGCAACTCTTGGCACTTTAGATTTTACTGCGTGGGGTGCTGCTTCTAATGACATCGGTCAAGTTTTTACAAGTGATTTTAGTGTTAATAAAAGATTACGCCCTTTTCCAATTACAATACCTAATATTGAGTTCCATAAGAATCCCTCTTGGTTTCAACCCAACGGTGGTCCTATATTCGGTGCTGACCCTGAGGATTCCTTTGCAGTTCAAATATTTATGGACGATAGTGGCAATTTAAGTATAAGTGATATAGCAGGACAGGGTTCTTGGTTAAGATCTTATAATGGACAACCTCGCGGTCAATGGGCTATTCCCGGTTCTGTTTTCGGGTTTTCGGCTGCCACGCCCTCCGCTAGTCAATATGTATTTATTACTGATATTGTTGTTAGTATTGGCGAGTTATCCGTTAATAATTTACAAACTGGAACAACTTATTACCCCTCCAATCTTGGTATTCTCGATAATTCTGTCCCCCAATTCACTTGGAATATGGTTGATTCTACTCTACCAACAACAACTACCTCCAATATGACTGTTGGCACATCATATCAGGTTGTAGCTCCGCAGAGTTCAGTTTATATTTCTGATATTCCAAATGGTGCATCTTCTGTAAGTCAAATATTTACTTGCACTAATGCTGCTGTCCCAGGTGCTACACAAACTTATAACACCTCGTCAAATCCAACTATTCAAGCAGGTTGCTCTTTAGAAAATGAGGTTGGAGTTCAATATATGGACTATTTAGTGGCTAATTATGAGGCAGGGATTACAGTTACACAAAATAACATAGGCGGTTATACTTATGCTCCTTATTCTGCTAGTATTTTAGGTTCAGGTCCGCATAGTGGTTCGCCATTTAGTGAGTTGCCATTAGTTGCACCCGTCTCCTCTAATGTTCTAACATTAACAATTAATCCTAGTTTTGTAAGTGGAAATTCAAATCCAATTACTTTTACATCTACATTAGCAGGTGGAGGGTTTGACGAGGGGAATGTTTATAATATGACCTCGCCCGATCTATATCCACAGCCCCAAAATCTAGTTGCCTTTCAACCCGCCGATGCTTTTGTGGCTACGAGTGCGAGTGACAGTGCGAATACTGTTGCTACGGTTCAAAGTTATTCTGTTACTAGTGCTACTATTTCAGGAAATGGTTGGATTGATGGCACTTTGAATAAGGGCATTATTCAAGTAGGGACTGTTGTGCGTGCCATTAACCCCGACCCTGCTCTGCCTGCCGATAGTGGTGGTCGAGCAAATATAAACCCGCTTCAATATGGAAACAATACGCCTTATTATTATGATGGTTTGGTAAATAGTTATGTCCCACCTTCTACCCGTTTTGATGCCAGACCTGTGAAAAAACGTTGGGCTATGACAATTCCAAAAGGATCTTATAATCCGAATTATCTCGCGGAATTAATCTCTCGTAATATGTCCCGCCAGAAAATTAAACGGGTGAATAATGTAACTGGCGGGCCTTTTGGCACACAATCAACATTGACAGTGCCAACTGATTCCATTTATAACAATGCTGCCGCCGCTAATGGAAATATATGGGCGAGTCCTATTTCTAGCGGCCAAAATACATTTTATGATGCAAAAAATCCAGAGGTCTATGGCTATCCTCCTGCTACTGATTATAATTTACTACCCGACAATACTGACGATATGCCTTTTCTTTTTTGTCCACAAATGAATAGCAGCATTTTACACAATCAAAGCGTCAGTCCTGCTGACACCGTTAATGATTTTATTTATGCCGAAATTCCTCACAAAAACGCCAATGGTCTTAATAATCTACCCGCGCCAACGTATTATGTCAATCTTGTGCCGCTTTGTTCCGATGTGCGATCAGTTTCACCTACGGTCGCAAAAATCAATCCGCAAAATTATCCGTATTATTCCATTCTGCCATTTTATACACAGAATTCATTATCAAACAGCGGCAGTGTTCTTACTGGAAACAGCGGTGTTTTTCCCGTGGTTTTTGGGGCTACACAAACATCTCTCCTTTACAATAACGAAAACAATGGATTATTCTCATTCAACTACCTACATAGCCCTATGTATGCTGCTTTATCATCCGCCTCAACAGCACTGGCCGAAGTAACAGCGCATATGTATACAACACAGAAATCCTCCACCAATATGAATACTACTAATTTTTTCACAACTCTCGTGGATAAAAACTCGGGCATTCTTCTTAATAAAATGCAGCCTGAGTCATTCTGGTCTCAATTGGGCTTCGATACGAAAGCCCTGACTGTGGATCTCGATAATCCCGACCAAATTGGCTACCAAATGAAATTCGCCGATTTTCAAGCCAAGACGACAGGCGGGTTTTGCGGCAGTAGTAATATATTTAACCCCATTTTTCATACGGCCAATTCAGCCGTTCAACCTTCCTGTCCTGACACGGAAACATTATTTGCAACTGCTGTGCCTGCTCTCGCAACTTATATTATAGCATTGGCTGATAACCTAACCATCGGCGTTGTTTATCAAATTGTGGAATTGGGTATTAATTCAATTGAAGATTTAATCACAGATTGGAGTTCTGTTGGTGGGCCTAATCCAGCCGCACCTGGTGATGTTTTTACTGCTACCTCTACGGGTTTTCCGGATGGTATCTATTTTGCTTTACCGACGGTTGTTATATATGGTCTTGATGTGGCCACGATTACCCAACTTCAGAATACTTACTTCCAAGTGGAAAATACCAATGTTTTAAATGCCGCAACAATTCCAACGGTGAGAGATGCAACCGGCCATTACCTCGTGGAAATTACGGGTTTCAACAGCAATTACATTGACAGCGAATCCAAGCGCGAAATAAAAGCTATCGTATCCAGCTACTGGGTTTCGCCGGGTGCATTTGTCAGTGTCCCATTTCCAGATTCTTACAATTTTTTCGGCACTGGCGCCCCAATTACGCTGTCTGGGCTGAAATGTAGAATACTCGATCCGTATACCGGATTAGAAGCCATCCTCGGGCCGAATTCTTCGATCTACCTACAAGTAAACAAAATGTTGTCCGAGCAGGCCGTTGCGCAAATTCCTAATTAAACAATTTTGGACGCTTTTGGACGCTGACGCCGCCCCTCACAATAAGTTCCCCAATGTAAAAACATTTTTTTTCACTATTTATTATTAAATATTAAATATTGATTTTGTTGGATTTTTATTTTTTAAAAAATATTTTTTTTTTTTTAATTTTTATTCTTGTGGATTCTTTTTTTAGGAGCGTCCAGAGCGTCAAAGCGTCAAAGACCAACAGCCTTTTTACTACCCAACAATCTTATTACCATATATCATAATAAAATAATTATATAATTATATAGATTATATTTACCTAGGTAAATATTTGGACGCTCTCTGGACGCTTTTGGACGCTTTTGATTTAGCAATTTTAGAGTAATAACCATTTAAATAATAATCTATAGGATATATAAGAATTAGTAATGTTTCGTGCAAAAGCAGAAAAGAAGGAGACCAACAGCGTAGCGGAAGAAAAGAAGCCACGAGTTTTGAAAGGCAAAAAAACAGGCGCAGAATGGAATGAATATATGCGACAGTATAGAATAAAAAATATAGATCGAATGCAGCAAATTGAAAAATGCAAGTATTACAAACGGACGAACGAATTGAAGCAAAAAACGATCGATAAGTATGGCATATATTCGGCCGATGTAACAAAAATATTAAAAATCTATGAAAATATCGTCACAAAAAAGCCAGAGCTGAGAGATTTATTGTTACTGGATCTGCTAGGTAAGAATCTAGAGGATAGTTCAGAATATAGCGAATCGGATGTGGAAGAGGCATCAAATTCTGAATAGTTTAGGGTGTTTTTATTTAAAAATTTTATTATTAATTTAAATAAAAAATAACTTAAAATAATCTTCTAGACTATATGTATAAAGGAAATGGAATCGATGAAAATGATCCGCAGTCTGGAATCCGCCATCAAAAACAAATCATTATATGAGCATATTAGCAGCGAAAAATTATCAGCGCCGAACAATTATTTTGAGGTGCTAAGCGACAAATACTCAATGCGGCCATTTGTGGATCTAGATGGAGAATTCACAGACGATATAAGCAAAGAAGAATTTGAAGCGAAAGACACGGCAATAATTGAGAGATTGAAAGAATTAGAAAATGTGAGTGTGATGACTTCGTCGAATTATGAAGCATTAAAAATAACGAAAGTTGCGGGTAAAAGCGATAAAAAAGAAATCAAAATGAAACTGTCTTATCGGGTAATCTGGACGAACGAGCGTGTCAATAATATAATTGAAATGAAAAAGGTCATCAAGGAACAAAAGTTTGCATTATTGGAAGAATTATTGTCAGAGACCATAGAAGTAACCGAAAAGTCAAAGGACAATGCGGTCAATGTGGATTACGCGGTATATAGGCAAGGAGATGGTAAAATGCGCTGCGTCAATGCATTTAAACATCCAGAGCAGCCAGAGCGTATTAATAAATTAGTCAAAGGATCAATTGAAGATACATTTATTAATATCAATCAAGATGAACTAGATAAATATCAATTACTTTTACCGCAAACGGAAATAGAACGGCAAAAGAAGCAGGAAGAACGCGAGAAGAAACTCCAAGCTAAGGATGAAGAAAAAAGCGCAAAGCAGCAAGAGCGCGAGAAGAAGAAGGATGAAAAGTTAGAAACAATAATAAAACAACATAAAGAAAAAAAAGAAAAGAAGCAAAAAGACAAGGATGAGAAGGAAATAGATAAAAAGATCAAAGATCGAGTATTTACCGAAGAGCAGATTGTTGAATTGTTATCTATTATTGGCAACACGGCCGATTGGCAACAATGGAATAATTATGGTCTGATACTACACGATAACTGGTATTCGTTTGAGGCATTTAACAACTGGAGTAAATTGAATAAGAAATATGTAAATGACACAGCTCAAAACAAACAGCAATGGAATAATAATTATCCGGTAGCTACAGGCAAGTGGGCGGTCTATACATTCTTAAAAGACGCAAAACAGGTGAATCCAGAGAAATACAAAGAATGGTGCAAAAAATGTAAGCAGCCGCATATATTGTCTTTATTGAAGCAGGGGGCGGACGCAGTAGATGAAGAATACAAAGCCGAATTATTTGAAACTTTAAAATATTCCAAGGGGTCGTGGTATAATTGTAATACAAATAATTTATGGATCGAACTTTCGACACCAGAAAAGGCGATTTTAACTTTTATTCGTGGACATATGGAAGGCTGTGAAGATATGATGAAAGCATTTGAAGTCGGTGGATTTTTGGCATTGTTAAAAAAGAATTTTGAAACATCTTTATGTGATAATGATTTTTGCAAGAAATTGTGCACGCCGATTGATCACATCGCATTTAAAAATGGATTGTATAATTTACAGACAAAAATATTTCAAAAAGGCTTCAAACCTGATAATTTTATAAGCAAAACGTTGGATTATGATTTTGATAAAAATTTTAAATCGAATGCGAATAACAAAAAATATATAATGACAGAATTTATTAAATTGTGTAGCAACAAAGAAGAATTATTTGATTATTTGTTTTGTATGTTAGGTTTTATATTGACTGGTCGAGCATCGGAAGTGCAAGAATTTTTTTCAATAATAGGGCAAAAAGGTGGTAATGGGAAAAGCACATTGTTTATCATCTTGAAGCAAATATTTAGCATCTATGTGAAGCAAACGTCGCCCAAGTGTTTTGAGGCGGATTATGCCAAAGCGCATAAAGATCTGGCTACATTACAAGGCATTCGTTATTTGGTAAGTGAAGAATTTCGAAAAGGGGCATCTCTCAATGAACAATTAGTCAAGAGGTTTAGAGATGGGACACCGATGGAGAATGAAGTGATGTTTGGAACTTTGAGTGAAATTGAATTACAATGTAAATTATTATTTACTTCTAATAGCACCTTAAAGTTTGAAGCCGATGGGGGTATGTCTCGCGGGTATCGTGAAGTAAAATTTAGCAGTCGTTTTGTATCAGATTACGCAAAGAGTGAATACAAACACGAAGTCAATTGTTTTCAAGCTGACAAAAGTTTTCAAACCGAAAAGTTTTTACAGCCGGAATACCGTGATGAACTCTTACATATATTATTAGAATACAGTCATAAATATTACCAAAATGGTTTAAAAACACCAGATTTTATAACGGAAGCATCACAGCAAACTTGTGAAATGCAAGGTGATCAATTTAAAAGTTTTTTTGATGATTATTATCAGATTGATCCGGAAGGCTTTGTCTTGAAAGAAGAATTGGCCAGTGATCATTTGGAGTATTATAAAAAAGCATTGAATTTAATGCAGATCAAAGATGAGTTCCAAAAAATCAGCGACACGATCATTTATGATAAGGATAAAAAGGGCAAAGGAGAGAATCGTGAAAAGCGTGGCGGTTTTCGAGGAATCAGCAAAAGAGTAATTATTTAGAGTAAAAATCATTTAAATATATAGCGCTAATATAGCAGTAATGGAACGCGGAGCAATTGATCAAAGCAATGATGAATATAGTATACCCAGATATGCGATAAAAAGTCGGCAGTATAAATGTCCTTGCTGTAATGAAATATTGATATTGAAAAAAGGCACGAAAAATCGTCATCATTTTGCGCATTTTGCCCAAGATGATAAATGTCAATTTTACGATGAGACAAAAAAGAATCAATACGATTATGATCGTGTAAATGAATGTAATTTACATAAACAAGCTAAAAAAGTATTGAAACGAATGTTAGAAGAAAAAACACTAATTGTGAATCGGCATTGCGCTACGATGCAATGCAATACGCACATAGAATTTATAATCAAGCTAAAGGAGAATGAAACAATAGAAATTGAAAAACCAATGAATTTGGCCGATGGTCGCTTAATAAAACCGGATGTGATAAAAATGAGTGGTAATGAAATAGTAGAAATATACGAAATTTTAGATTCGCATAGAACCGAGGAAGACAATCGTATGAATTTAAACTGGTATGAATTTAAAGCCACCGAAATAATTGATAAATATTACGACGCGAGTTATAATTTGTTCGATACAATTTTATTGAAATGTTGTCGACAAACAATCAAATGTAGTAAATGTATAAAAACGGAGCAAGACTATTTAGCACGATGTGAATATATTCTACTGAAAAATAAAGAAGAGAATGAGCGTATTTTGCGGATTTCTCGAGAGAATGTTGAAAAGTTTAAAAAAGAACGAGAAGAAAAAGAACGAAATAAAAATGATATATTAAAAAAAATAGATTATAAAATCGGTAAACAACCCGAAAATGAGTTTTGGCAAAGTTTAAAATCACAACTTATACGAAAAGGTGAGTTAAGTGATAAACAAATTTATCATATAAATAAACCAATCTATATATATAATAATGTGTAAATGCGGATCCTGCTTTTTCTGTTTGATAAAATCAAAACCGATAAAGTCATTAAACAAATAATTGAAATAATTTAGAAATAAATATCTAAACAAATAATAAAAGGAATGTCTGAAAAGAAAACTGCTGATTTGAAAAAATACCAAGCTGACTATGCAAAAGCGCATCCGCGTGACAACAAAGAGTATATGAAAAATTATATGAAAAATGCTGAAGACGTTGAGTGTCCCGTGTGTAAAGCAGCAGGAACGCCGGGGCATTTTAAAACATACGCCAAGTATCGCCACGATGCGACGAAGAAACATAAAACAGCAGAATTACTGCTGGAGGCTAAAAATGAGTTGGCCAAAAGAGAAAAGGAAGAGGCGGAAGCACAGGCTGCTGCTTTAGCAAAAGAAGCCAAGAAGCAAACAATACGGATCAAGAAGAAAAAATCCAAAAAAGAAGAAAAAAAGGAAGAACCCAAAAAAGAAGAAAAAAAAGAAGAACCCAAAAAGGCAGAAAAAGAAGAAAAAACAAAAATCAAAATCAATAGAAAACGAGGGGAAAGCCAAAAGAAAAAAGAAGAGAATATAAAATTGGAAGTGAAGGAGAAGCCGAAGGAGAAGGCGGCAGCACTGAAAGCTCTTGAAGAATATAGTAGTTCAAGTTCTAGTGAAGAAGAAGAAGAGAAGTTAGAAGACACAGTATTTTATTTCCAAGGTAAAGAAATTGATGCTGAAAAAGTTGCCGAGTATATTGAAGAACATCACGAAAGCAGCGTGAATCCGGAACGTGCGCCTGATACCAAGACCAAGCGACAAAATAAAAACGCAAGCTTGTGGCGCAAGGTTCGAAAAGAACTTGATGGTAAAAAATGGAGTTATCTAGGTCAACATTTTGGCGAAATAGTAACAAAGGCTTACGATAAACCAAACAGTCAAGCCGATCTGGTCTCGCTTCTGAAAATGGTAGCAATGCATTTTACTACGGTGCCGATGGGTGAACAGAAAGCCATTAATGCACTGGCGCGTAAGTTAAAAGAAAGTCAAACAGCCAAAAGCAAATGACTACCTGTTGATGGTAGCACTTACGAAGATTTAAAAGAACACAAAAATGATGAAGACACACGGATTGCGCTGCTTGCTCGAATATATGACGGTTCAATGCCGCCGCTAAGGATTGGCGATTGGGTGAACGCTTATGTAGGCGAAAGCGAAACAATGAACGAAATCAATTTAAAGAAAGGTATTATGATTCGGCGAATAAAGAAAAATCAAAAAGAAGATACAGAAGATATCATTCCACTACCTAAATCTCTCGTAAAATTTATCAAGGATAGAGGAATAAAAGGCGAGTTGTTTCCAAATATGACAGTAGTGCAAATCGATCAGTTATTAAAAAAAACATATCCAAATAAAACGGCCACTCCGCATTACTGGCGCAGTTATTATACAGTTAATGTGCTTAGCAAATTAACAGATAAAGAAGAAATAAAACGGCGTTTAAAAATTATGGATCATTCATTACAAGTCAGTGCTGTGTATTACAACAAACAAAGTAACAGTGCTTATCAAGATCTATTGGTAGGCAAGTAAAGCCTCTTAAGAATAATATACGAGAGAATACTTATTACCCGCTAAATCATCGGTGTTCCAATGCTCTAGTTTAGAACCATCAAAAATGACGGGTGTATGTCTAGCGTCATAGACGACACCTTCCACGACAATATTACAGCCGGTATAATCGCCAAAAGAAACAAGAAGTGACATACCTGTATTTTTTGAATCGTGGTGCTTTGGACAGACGACATTATTATTTAGATGTATTGATTTGAACTCAAAAGGGCACATAAGTTTTCCAATTCTTACGATTTCTTCGTAAATAGCCGGATGTTTTTTGCTAGAAGCCGAGAGGCCGACAATACCGTTATAGCGGCCGCGCACGATACCAAAAGACATCGCACGGTGTTTAACCGGAAAGCCACGGCGGTTGGTGGCTTTTTTTACTGTAATATTGGAGAGAAGATTTGTCAAAGGATCAAAAAAGGTTTTGTCATACGATTCCAGAACAGTTACCATTATAATATATTATCTTATATTAATATGTCCAGTGGATTACAAATTTTAGAAATAAAAGCGCCTAAAAAGAAATTAATTCGGCCTTTACCACCCGTGCCTTTACCACCAGCTTGTTTTTTGATGGGCATCGTTTCACCACCCCGCAGTGGTAAATCAGCCTTGATTATGAACCTGATAGCCAACAGCAATATGTATGGCCGCAAATATTTCGATGAGGTGATCTACTGTAGCCCATCGCAAAACTTTGACGAAACGACGCGACATGTGCTACCGAAGTTGGACTTTGTGACACAAGTAGATGACATAGATATGTTGGAAAATTGTGATACATTAATTAAATCGATTATGATGCAACAGGCCAAGGAAGACCTAGATGAACGGCCGAACATATTAATCGTGTTAGATGATATGTCGGGCACGCTACAGAAAAACAAACAGCTTTGCAAACTTGCAACAAAATATCGACACTACGGCATAAGTATTATTGTAAGCGTCCAGCACTATAAGAGCATACCGGTGATGATAAGAACGAGTCTGACTTGCTTTATTCACTTCCATATACCCAACGAAGTAGATTATAAAAAAATGTGTGAAGAGATCCATTGTCAATATAAAGACGGCGAACAGATGGGGCAATTAGCCACACAACAGCGGTATAATTTTGCTTTCATCAATTTGGAAAAGGCTGAATTCTACCACAATTTCGATGAACTTCTTTATTCACGAGATACGGATCCGGTGCTGAATGGCACGATGCATTAATTTTTATTATATAAATACATACTATATGGATTATATCGTATGTATTCCTTCTTACAAGCGTGCAAAAATCTGTAACAACAGGACTTTAAATACTTTACGTAGTTTAGATCCAGCTAAGATCTATGTTTATGTAGCGGATGAAGCGGAATATGACATCTATAAATCTATACTCGATCCGACAGCATATAATGAGTTGCGCATAGGGGTAAAAGGGCTAGTGCAACAACGGCAACTCATAAATGAACAATGGCCACTCAATCAACCCATTGTATTTCTTGATGATGATATAGAAAGCATAGATTTTAGTATCTCTCCATTTACTAGTTTAGATGAGTTTATTAAGCACGCTTTTAGTGAATGTGTAAAACAAAAATCATACGTCTGGGGTGTGTATCCAGTGTATAATCCTTTTTTCCGTAAGGCTAGGACAGATGTATCAACGGGTTTAACCTATATCATTGGTGCATTCTACGGAATTATCAATAGGCCGGCTTGCAAAGGTATTGAATGGACATTGTCACAAGACAATCCAATGAAAGAGGATGTTGAGCGCACACTTAAATACTTTTTACTGGATGGTATTGTATTAAGGTTCAATAAGATTGGGTTTAAAACCAAATATTATGGTAAGGAAGGTGGGTTAGGTAATTTCAAAGATCGGCTGAAACCGGCACGAGAAGCGGCCATAAAATTAAAAGAAGCCTACCCTGAATATGGCAATGTTCGCACTCGGAAAAACGGTATGACGGAGTTTGTATTTAAACGGCTAACGATTCGTTAGATATGGTTCCATACTTCGCGGCGCACAATTTTACCGATGTAATGCGCACACCATTTATATTCTTCTGCGAGCATTCGATAAGAATAATGTTTTGTTGAGTGTTTTTTACGAATTTCAAGAATTAAATCTTCAGACGTTGGTATCATTATATTATTGAAAAAATTTATCTTTAAATAATATATATAATGAAACTCGTGAACATAATCAAAGCCACAGATGGCAAACACAAGTATACAGCGTTGTTTACGGATCCCAAAAAGACAAGCCACTTCGGGGCCGTTGGCTACGATGACTTTCTGAAGACCAAAGATGTAGCGCAGAGAGAAGCGTATTTAGCTCGTCACAAAGCCCGCGAAAATTGGAATGATCCGACTAGTGCAGGTGCCCTTTCAAGGTATTTGCTGTGGGGTCAGAGTTCATCTCTCAAACAAAATATAATTGATTACAAAAAAAGATTTCATATTTAATCATCGTGGATTATTTGATCCCAACAACGTTCACAGTAAAAGCGATCAGCCTCCCAGTCGTAGAATTCGTTATCTTCGTAATCAAGCTCAGCATCACAATAATAACACTTTTGACATTCGCTACACGAACTTGAACACTCATCAGAATCAGTCAAAATCTCTAAATTATTCCATTCCGTCATTTGTATATTGAGAGATGTTATTTTTTATATTTTAATGCTTCTTTTGCTTGACTGGCCGCTTCTCTCATTTGTTCCATCTTGGTTCCCGTCCGGAGAACTTTGATAAGTTTTTTATGTTCTTTTAACAAATCGGCTTTAGACATCGTAACAGTTTTGGCCATTTATATATTCACAGATTTTAATATATGCGCGATCACTTCTGCGTTGAAGGCATTACCAAGACACTTGTAGCGGTGTGTCATTGCTACGCCGGCTGTATAATTATCGGGTAAAGATTGTAATCTCTCGCACTCAATTGGCGTAAGTTTTCGAATTTGAACATCCATTACATTAGGCGGGGTTGTGCCAAGAGTAGGGCTAATACCATCTGGTGCATAAACGCGGTGGGCTTGGCCGCCTTGTGAATTTGCGTGATCTTTGCCTTCTTTGATTTCGCCGATATGGCCAAGTTTGACCATCGTGCGCTGTTTTTTTTCTGAAACAATATACAAACCGGTTGTAGCACCTAAACCACCGCCTCTAGCCGATAGAGTGCACGATTTACCTTCGGATGAATAGACGCTATTGCCTTGATTATAATTTTTACCCATAGTTCCCACCTTAACCATTGTGCGCTGTTTTTTTTCTACAGAATTTTTTATTTGATTTTCACTAGGTGAGACTTTGGCATAAGAAGCCGTGAGTGTATAGGCTTTTTTATTTTTATCAACCATTCTCTCATCAATGTCAGCGGGCGGCTGTAAAATATCTTTAAGAACGATGTTTCTATCGGTAGGTAAAGTAAATGGTATGTTTGTCCAGAATAAACGCTTACGGCATTGCGCGGATACGAGAGATGCGTTGAACAGTATTGGTTCACATCCCATAGCCTCGCTGATAATATCACGATCTTTTTTAGACATAGAAGCCACATTTTCTAATATAAACCATTTTGGTTTGAGTTCATCACGGATACGGATATACTGCCAAAAGAGGCCGCTACGCTCACCTTCCAAGCCTTTGCGACTTTGTTTGGCAATACTCAAATCTTGACACGGGCTACCGCCAATAAGCAGATCAATGGATTCGGGTATTTTAGTTTTGTTGACATCTAGCACGGAACCAAGGGGAATTATAGAAGGATAGTTTTTCTTTGACACGGCCATAGCGTGTTTATCAATTTCAGCAGCATAATATTTTCCTACTTCAATACCAGCCAAATCCAAGGCGTGTCGAGCAACGGAAATACCATCAAACAGTGATACGACATTCATTCTTTAAATAAGGTTATACTTTAATAAATATAAAAATTATATTTCAAATTTTTTATATTTAGTGATATTATAATGCCATCAGAGTGGAGCGAACATGTGAAAAGGTATTCAGAAGAACATAAAGTGACATACAAAGCGGCTTTAACAGCGGCTAAAGATACATACAAAAAGAAGGCAACCGAAGTTCCGCGCAAGAAGAAGGAGAAGAAGGAAGAAGAAATGCACGAGAAGCCCAAAGCCGAGAAGAAAGATGATCTAGTAAAGAAGGATAAACAAAAGAAGCGAGAGACAGCGGCGGAAACACTTAAGCCTAAAAAGATGGCGCAGTTGATGTAGCATTATATATAATAAATATTTTAGTTCAGTAAGGTTTCATCGGCGTTATCATCACCCGCAAATCGGGGTAAATCGTGCGAGCACATTGGTGCCAATTGACCCACTCACAATCATTAACCGGTGGTATGTGAGTTAAGTTGAGCATTGGATAAATTTGGGTAGGGGGGTGATACAATCCATCGAAATGGCAATTTAAAAACTTGTCAAGTTTAAACAATGCGATACCATTAAAAGCCGAGAGAACGGGCATCAACTCGTCATCTTTCAAAGCTTCCAGCCGCTTGGCAATGTCACCTTGCATATGAACCACGGCATTAATGGAATCACTACCCCACGACCAGCAAGGCCTAGTATATTCGTCATAACGCAGTGCAAAGATGTCATAATAGCGGCTACGGTTGAACGATAAGGCATCCCATTGGTCATACATTCCGATGGCCTTTTTAAAAACCGAGAGATTAAATGGTTTATCAATAATATCATCCATATCCATAAAACAGATTAAATCATAGTCAGGGTGGTTTTTTCGAACATAACTCATAATACTATTTCTTGCACCCGCAATATTAACCGTGCGAATTTTAGAGCAGTTGTTATTTAACAAGATCTTTACATCATCAATATTTTTATGAAAATAGTATTCCAGTTTAACTAAAGTATCGTCGGAGCTACGGTCGTGTGCCATTATAACTTTTACATCGGTGAACAAGGTGCGCAACAGATCAATATTTTTTAGCATATCAGGTAAGAAGCGGCCAACATTTTTACAACAGCCACCAATAATTAGTTTTTTCATTTATATAGCATTATATAAAAAGAATCTCTCCACATACTATACGAATGCGCTACATAATCCGATCCGAACCAATGGAAGTCAATAAAAAACCAGAACCCCCGCAAATAAATCTATTCCAACAATTCTTTATACACTCGAACCCAGAGCGGAACAAAGAATTGCAATATTGTTTAGCAATGAATGTAATGAACCCCGTGATTGATTATATTTACTTGTTAACCGAATATGAAACAGATTATACGCCTTACACGGCAGAGCAATTAGGCATTACAAGTGAAAAGATTATTCAAATACCATTAAACCACCGTATGAAATACAGCGATGTTTTTCACTTTGTCAAGGAGTTAAATTGTTATGGTTATATTATTATAGCCAACGCGGATATCTTTTTCGATGAATCTCTCAAGAATGTATTGCACTCGGGTATGAATGAGAAGCCGCAAATGATGTGTCAATTGCGTTATGAATATGACGGCCACTTAGCTAATACCAAAATATTCGGCAACGGTCGGGAAGATAGTCAAGATGCGTGGATATACCATAGCAAATGGAATCCAATGTTATACCATTACAATCACATATTTGATTTTCAGTTAGGCCGAGCAGGCTGCGACAATCATATTGCTTACCTGTTTAAAATTTGTGGCTTTGGTTTAATCAACGATCCCGAGAAAGTGCATATTTTACATTACCACAAAACACAAATCCGAGATTATGATCCAAAAGATGCAATTAAACCCCCGTATTTATTAATAATGCCAATAGGCTGTAGCGGTGAAATTGATGTTGATATGAATCACAATGCTTTGCTTTACGATTATATATTGAATAAATTAAATAAAAACGAGAGATTCATTATTCCACGAGTGGCTGGTATTGAAAATGTAACGGCTTATTTAAGTTTGCAAAATATCGAACCACGCTATGAAGTAATGAAAAATAACGCAGGTATTTTGATGAGCGATATGGCTAGTGTGAAAAAATACGGAGAGATGTATTTGGATTCATTTAAAAATTGTGAAATATATACAGGCTGGGATAAAAAAGGTGGGGATTATGTGTATGGTGGTATCAGAACCAGTCACGAATACATTGATAATTTATGTCGCACTAATCTCAAAGTGTGGGCGCATTGTCTTGACATATTCGAATATATGCATTGTGATAAAATCTGGACTACTGCGTTGCGTGGCAAGAAGGTGTTAATTGTGAGTTCGTTTATTAAATCAATCAAGGCTCAAATAGAAAAAAGAAAGATTTATCCGAAAGAATTATTCCCCGACTGTGAGTTCCTTTTCATAAAACCACCACAAACAAACGGTAATCACATCTCTCTGGAATGGGATAGAGAATTAGAATTATTTAATGAGAGATTGTCAAAGGTAGGTGATTACGATGTAGCATTAGTGAGTGCAGGCGGATATGGTAATTTAATTTCTAATGAAATATACAAACAAGGCAAAGGTGCTATTTATGTAGGCGGAGTTTTGCAAACTTACTTTGGTATAATAGGTAATCGTTGGCTTGTTGAAAAATTAGCACCTATGAAAATGTTTATGAATGAAAGATGGGTTAGGCCTCTTGAAGAGGAACGTCCGCCGGGTTGGCAAGGGATTGAGTCCGCAGCGTATTGGTAATTGATAAAATCTACAAAAGATTGACCGAGAGATAGGAGTGAAGTATAAAAAAGAGGAAGTAAAAAGGGGTAAAAGAGTATCGAGAGTGAGGAGGTAGAGTAGTTGCAAAGTCTCGGGTGTAGGTAGTGGCCGAGATAGCCCAGCCGAGCG
>Ga0114964_10000628_pt1 | contig 27132 bp, 25 predicted proteins | sample C_131016_MF_Meta_FD_92638 | JGI IMG/M metagenome (GOLD analysis project Ga0114964, IMG submission 92638) | Freshwater microbial communities from Lake Croche, Canada to study carbon cycling - C_131016_MF_MetaG | ecosystem: Environmental > Aquatic > Freshwater > Lake | place: Lake Croche, Canada...
GGCCAAAAATCGCCGAATTGGTTGGTGAGAAATATGATCCAACAAATATTTCACCTTTGTTAAAACATCTCGGGGGAGCCGCTCGTATGATGGGCGCGACAGTTAAGAACACGGCAAATCCAACGATGCTCAAAGCTGGATATAAGGCCAATGTTATTCCGCAATCTGCGACCGCTGTAATCGATGGTCGATTTCTTCCAGGATTTGAAAATGAATTATTGGAGACGTTGGGGCAACTGGTAGGTCCAGAAATTGAGATCTCGGTGCTCGTTCGAGACAAAGCACTAGAGGTTGAATTTGAGGGCCCATTGGTTGATGCAATGATTGCTGCAATCAAGAAGTTTGATCCCGAAGGAATTCCAGTTCCTTATTTAATGAGCGGTGGAACAGATAACAAAGCGCTCTCAGATCTTGGAATAATTGGCTATGGATTTAGCCCAGTTAAGCTGCCACCAGAACTTGATTTTTTTGCCCTATTCCACGGTGTCGATGAACGGATTCCTGTTGAAGGGTTGAAGTTTGGTGTTAATACTTTGAATTATTTCTTGCAAAACATTTAGTAATCCTTAAACAGCGGAAACTTCATCCAAAGCAGCTCGTACTTGATCTGGCAATAAAATCTCTTCAACAGTTAAGATTCCTCGCAGCTGGGCGGCGGTTCTAGCTCCAACTATTGCACTACTCACACCTATCCCATCTCTAACCCAGGAGAGGGCGACTTCAAGTGGTGAATAACCTAATCCTTCGGCTGCTACGCACACCGCATCAACAATTCTGCTAGACCTTTCATCAAAGTATGGTGAAACAAACCCCGAGAAATGAGGGCTGGCTCCTCTGGAATCAGAAGGGGTGCCACCTCGGTATTTACCTGTTAGGACTCCGCGACCCAAAGGTGACCAAGCTAGCGTTCCGATATTCATCTCCGAACAAGCTGGCATTATCTCATTTTCAATATCTCGATTAAGTAATGAATATTCAGATTGAATAGAAACTATTTGAGCCTTTCCAAATAGTGGATTTTGCAATGTTGATGCTCTGGCCAATTGCCAGGCTGCAAAATTGGAAACCCCAACATACCTAGTTCGCCCCGAACTCAATGCAATATCCATCGCAGAGAGGGTCTCTTCTAATGGAACATTTTCATCCCAAGTGTGGACCTGCCATAAATCAACACTTTCGACTCCGAGACGATTGAGTGATTTATCCAAATCTGCAAGCAATGAAGTCCTTGAATTGTTTACAACCCGCTCACCGCTTGCAAAAGAAATACCTGCTTTGGTAGCAAGAAGGAGATCATCCCTAGCAACTAATGTTCCAAGAAAGCCTCCGATAACCCGCTCGCTATCACCGTCTCCATATACGGCCGCGGTATCTATCAAGTTCCCGCCGGCGTCTAGAAAGGTCTTTAGCTGATCGGCAGCCTCATGTTCATCTGTATCGCGCCCCCAAGTCATTGTTCCTAAAGCAAGCCTCGATACGCGAAGACCCGAGTTTCCCAGCGTGCGCAATTCCATATCGAAACCCTAGCAAGCAGCCCTTTGAATACTCGGTAACCTAGGCTCGTGCGCGCCCTTCCGATTAGATCTGGTAGTAAACCAGCTGTTATCTACTTAGTGCGCCATGGGCATTCAACTGCAAATTTGAAGGGAATTTTGGCGGGGCGAGATCGTTCAATTCATCTTTCCCAAAGAGGCCTAAGCGAAGTTGCTCTTTTGGCTAAGCGATTAGAAACAGTAAAATTTGCGGCTATTTACTCCAGTCCACTACCTAGATGTATTGAAACCCTAAGTGGCGTCTTAGAGACTCGATCAAATCTAGAAATTGAGTTGGTGGATGATCTAATTGAAATGGATTACGGGAAATGGTCGGGCCAAAAATTGAGCAGCTTATCAAAGAAGTCACTTTGGCCAACAATTCAAAAGAATCCAAGCCAAGTTCGTTTCCCAGATGGTGAAAGTTTTGCCGAGATGAACGCTCGTTCCACGTCGGCAGTGTTGGGACTTGCAAAACCTGGAAAAAATATTTTGGTCTGCTCTCACGGCGATGTAATTAAAGCTATTTTGACCAACTTACTAGGTTCCCACTTAGATAATTTACAACGGATCGGTATCGATCCAGCCTCTATTTCGATGATTTCACTTGGTGCCCGTCCGGTCATCCATTCCTTGAATGACACGAGCCATTTACAAGCCAGCAAAAATTTAGATTCAAGGGCGACACTAGGTGGCGGTTCTGGTGGCTTGAAAACATGAGTAGTCGAATGATCTTCAATCACGAAAATGCTGATCGCTTTATTGTGGGCACAGTAGGAGCGCCGGGAGAGCGAGCCTTCTTCCTACAGGTGACTTCGGAAATTGGAAGTACCACGGTTGCGATCGAAAAGAATCAAGTTGCCGCTGTTGCCGAGCGCTTAAATGAACTTATTGCCGAATTGCGAAGGAATAATTTGGCCAGCTTGGATGAATTAGGACTTGCAAGTTTGAATGATTATGCTCCGCTGGATTTTCCCATTGATGAAGAGTTTAAATCCGGAGTTATTGGTATTTCTTGGGACCAAGAGCAGCAACGTATTTGTGTTGAAGTACAGGCTCTTACCGATGGGGAATTTGATGATCTTCTTTCGGAAGATGAAGACCTAAACGAAATTGAAGATCTACCTGACTTATTGAGATTTAAAGTGCGTATTAGCCAAGCGCGGGGTTTTATTTCTAGAACGAAGAAGATTTTGGAATCGGGCAGACAGCCTTGCCCGTTTTGTGGGCTACCGATCGATCCAACCGGACATCTTTGCCCGAGGGCCAATGGATATCGCAGATAGTTCAAGGCTCAAATTCCTTGAGCAAGGGGATCTTGAAGTGCTTGGACGTCTTGTTGATGCATCAAATGCTTCACTTCTTTGTCAATTGATTACCGGTGAAAAGGTCATTTATAAACCGATTGCAGGTGAACGTCCTCTCTGGGATTTCAATGTCGGAAACCTTGCATCACGGGAAGTGGCCGCCTTTTATCTAAGTGAAGTTGGGGGATTTAATTGCGTGCCACCAACAGTATTGCGTGAGGGTCCTTACGGCCTAGGCGCGGTGCAGCTGTGGATTGATACTGATGAAAACGTTGATCAGGTCGAATTCGGTCAGGGGAATAGTCCCTTGCTTAGATCAATGGCTATTTTTGATTCTGTAATAAACAATACTGATCGTAAATTTGGGCACATTCTGGTTGATAAACAAGGCGCTGTCTTTGGGTGTGATCACGGTGTTTGTTTTCATGAGGAAGATAAACTTCGAACTGTTCTATGGCAATGGACTGAACAACCACTGTCTATTGACGAGATTGATCTATTAAATGATTTGAAGAATCAATTGGATCTTGAGTATTTGATCACGCTCATCTCCAAAAATGAAGTAAATGCGCTGCTAATGCGGATCGAGCGATTGATTGAAAGCAAAGTCATGCCCGCCCCTTCTGAGCAATGGCCGGCTATCCCTTGGCCGCCATACTAGGATTACCTAGTGCAAAGCTGGCCAACGATTTCAATCCCACCATTAGGGATTTCGTTGCCACCCCTAAAACTGGAGACCACGAGCGGTAAATTTGGGGAAAGAGGCGAGATTTTTACCAGTTACGTTTGTGGAATTACCCCGTATGACGCCACCCACCTTGGACACGCAGCAACGTATTTATCTTTTGATCTCATCCATAGATTTCAAGTCTTGCGTGGGCAAACTCTAAAATTTGTCGAGAATATTACGGATATTGATGACCCGCTATTTGAGCGAGCAAATCGAGATGGACAAGATTGGAAAGAACTTTCAACAAATCAAATCGATCTTTTTAAGCAAGATATGACAGCACTTCGAGTGTTACCTCCTCAAAGTTATGTTGCCGTCACTGAAATTATTGATCAAGTTATGGATGCGATTTCGATCATTGGGGAAAAGGGATTCACATACATAGTAGGTGTGGATACCTATTTCGATCTATCAAGCTTCATAAAGGATTTGCCTCTTTCTTACGACAAAGCGCTCTCTATATTTTCCGAACGTGGGGGAGATCCCAAGCGCGAAGGAAAACGAGACCCATTAGACCCGTTGCTTTGGCAGAGCAACAAACCAGGAGAGCCTGGGTGGGATTCACCGATGGGCTTTGGTCGCCCGGGTTGGCACATCGAATGTTCAGTTATTGCCCTTTCTTATCTTCTGGGAACAAATTATCTAGCTAATTCCTCCTTGCCTAACCCGCTTATCGATCTGCAAGGTGGGGGATCGGACCTAATCTTTCCCCATCATTTTATGAGTGCATCTTTAGCCAAAGCACTGACGGGGAATGAATTTGCAACTTCTTATGTCCACACCGGAATGATTGGTTTGGACGGGGAAAAGATGAGCAAGAGTAAGGGAAACTTAGTATTCGTCTCAAAGTTGCTGAGCCAGGGAATTGACCCAATGCTAATTCGCTATGCCTTACTCAATGGCAATTATTCCCAAGATCGCATGTGGACTAATGCAATTTTGCAAGAGTCAGAAATTTTCATCGGAAGAGTAAGGTCAGCCCTGGCGAGAAATGAAGTAGCACCTACTTCGCAAACAGTGGTGCAGATGGTTAACGCCATCTCAGATAATCTGAACACGGTTTTGGCCTTTAATCATTTGGAAGCTTGGGTAGATCAAACAGAGGCTGGAATTGAGGGCGGAAGCGTCGGGGAAATCTCCCGACTATTGGACTCTCTTTTGGGACTAGCACTATGAAAACACAATCGACATTGAGAGTTGCACTTGCTAGTCGAGTGGTTATTGCCGATGGAGCCATGGGAACGATGTTGCAAGCACAAAATCCTTCACTACAAGATTTCCAAGGACATGAAGGATGTAATGAGATTCTAAATATTTCTAGGCCAGACATTGTGGCCGCTGTCCACCGAAAGTACTTAGAAGTAGGTGTTGATGCAATTGAGACCAATACTTTCGGCGCAAACTGGGCAAATCTAGCTGATTATGGGATTGAGGATCGTATATACGAACTTGCCTTTGCAGGTGCAAGAATCGCAAAAGAAGTGGCAACCGAGTTTTCGACTCCTGAAAAACCTAGATGGGTTTTAGGTTCACTTGGACCGGGAACTAAGTTACCAACATTAGGTCATACAGACTATTTAAATCTTAAGGAAGCCTATTACACCGCTTCGTGTGGACTACTTGATGCCGGAGCAGATGCACTTCTTATTGAGACAACCCAAGACCTCCTGCAGGCGAAAGCGGCAGTAAATGGGGCTCGCGAAGCGATTGATAAATCAGAGCGAGATGTCATTTTGATTGCACAAGTAACGGTGGAAACTACTGGAACAATGTTGATGGGATCGGAAATTGGCGCAGCGTTAAACGCTTTAGAACCACTGGGAATTGATTTAATTGGACTAAATTGCGCGACTGGCCCTGCTGAAATGAGTGAGCATCTTCGAGTTTTAAGCAAGAACGCAACGGCTGATATCTCGGTGATGCCAAATGCTGGATTGCCAATTCTTAAAGATGGAGGCGCCTCTTATCCTTTAGGGCCCGAGGAGCTAGCCAATTATTTGAGCGACTTCGTAGATTCGTATGGAATTGCCCTGGTAGGCGGCTGTTGTGGAACGACTCCAGAACACTTAGCGGCAGTAGTAAAGAAACTAGATCGCCACACCAAAACTAATCGATCAGTTTCAAGGGAGGTGGGGGCATCATCGCTTTATCAATTCACCGCTTTTCGTCAAGACAACACCTATATGTCAATAGGTGAGCGCACAAATGCAAACGGTTCAAGAGCATTTAGGGATGCGTTGTTGGTTGAAGATTGGCAAACCTGCATCGAAATTGCACGAGATCAGATTCGCGATGGCGCGCACATGTTGGATCTTTCAGTTGATTATGTTGGACGAGATGGTGTTGCTGACATGCGCGAGCTTGCTTCAAGACTGGCGACAAGTTCAACACTTCCGATTGTTTTAGATTCCACGGAGCCCGCCGTCTTGAAGGCAGGCTTAGAACATTTGGGTGGTCGCAGTGTTATTAACTCAGTGAACTATGAAGATGGTGATGGTCCAACTTCTAGATTTGCCAAAATAATGCCATTAGTAAGAGAACATGGCGCCGCCGTAGTCGCTCTAACCATTGATGAAGAAGGACAAGCTAGAACATCTGAGTGGAAATTGCGCATTGCTAAGCGTTTAGTAGAGGATTTATCAACGAATTGGGGAATGTCGGTCGGGGACATACTAATTGACTGCCTGACTTTTCCTATTGCAACAGGTCAAGAGGAGACTCGTAAGGATGGCATAGAAACAATAAATGCCATACGCGAACTTAAGAAACTTTATCCAGAGGTCCAAACGACTTTAGGGGTTAGCAATATTTCTTTTGGTTTAAATCCGGCTGCCAGGGTTGTATTGAATTCGGTTTTTCTATCTGAAGCCGTTGAAGCCGGACTTGATTCTGCCATTGTCCATCCTTCCAAAATTACTCCAATGGCTCGAATTGCTGATGATGTTAAGAAAGTTGCACTCGATTTAGTTTACGATCGCAGAGAGTATGACTCATCAGGTAATACAACCTATGACCCACTTCAAACATTTCTTGAGCTTTTTGATGGAGTTGAAACAAAATCAACCAAGATCACTAGAGCCGCTGAACTTGCAGCGCTTCCACTGACTCAACGCTTGGAGCGTCGGATTATCGATGGGGAAAAAGTCGGCCTCGAAATGGATTTACAGGAGGCTCTTGACGCTGGAATTGCTCCACTTCTAATTATTAATGACCACCTGCTTTCAGGTATGAAAGAGGTTGGTGAGCTTTTCGGCAAAGGCCAAATGCAACTTCCATTCGTTTTGCAATCGGCCGAGGTAATGAAAGCTGCAGTGGCCTGGCTAGAGCCGCACATGGAGCGAAGTGATGACGCCGGTAAGGGAAAGATTTTGCTAGCCACCGTTAAGGGTGATGTTCACGATATCGGCAAGAATCTGGTTGACATAATTCTTTCTAACAACGGTTATTCGACGGTCAATATTGGAATCAAACAAACTGTCAACCAGATAATCGAGGCTGCAGAAGCCGAAAGTGTTGATGTGATCGGTATGAGTGGGCTACTTGTTAAATCAACGGTCATAATGAGAGAGAATTTAGAAGAGTTGATGAGTCGCGGGATTTCCAAGAATTGGCCAGTCATACTTGGAGGCGCTGCATTAACTAGAACATATGTTGAGCAAGATCTTGCCGGCGCTTTTGATGGAACTGTTAGATATGCAAAGGATGCCTTCGAGGGTTTAAGTCTTATGGATTCCATGATGGCGCTTAAGCGTGGGGAAGTTGGTGCTGCGTTGCCACCACTAAGAGAGCGCAAGACGCCTAATACAAGAGCTAATCGGGAAGTTGTGCACGATACGAAACGTTCTGACGTTGCCTCAGATAATTCCCTGCCAAAGGCACCTTTTTATGGTTCGCGGATTGTTAAAGGCATTCCACTGGCTTCGTATTTAGGTATGTTGGATGAACGGGCACTTTTTGTTGGTCAATGGGGTTTGCAAGGAAAGCGCGGGGAATATGAAGAGATGGTGGAAAGAGAAGGCAAACCTCGCTTACGTGCATTATTAAATGAAGTTGCTGCCAATGGTTGGTTGAATGCAGCAGTTGTTTACGGTTATTTCCCCTGCTATGCCGAAGACAATGATCTCGTTATTTTGCATCATGAAGGACCCAATAAGGGTAGTGAACGTACAAGATTCTCTTTTCCTCGACAATCTAGAGATAGGCGACTTTGTCTAAGCGACTTCTTTCGACCCAAAGAGAGTGGAGAAATCGACGTAGTTGCTTTCCATGTTGTGACTATGGGTCAATCCGTTAGTGAAGCAACGGCTGAACTTTTTGCAGCAAATAAGTATCGCGAGTATTTGGAGCTTCATGGCTTATCTGTTCAATTAACGGAGGCTTTGGCCGAACATTGGCATGCGCGAATTCGTGAAGAAATAGGTTTTTCTGTTGAAGATTCTACGGCGATCTCCGAGATCCTAGATCAGGGATACCGAGGATCTCGCTATTCATTTGGATACCCAGCCTGTCCAGATATCGAGCAGCAAGTGCAACTTTGCCAATTGTTAGAGCCCGAACGTATCGGGGTTAATCTCTCAGAGGAATTCCAGCTCCACCCAGAGCAATCAACATCGGCGATTATTGTTCATCACCCTGAGGCTAAGTATTTCAACGCGACATGATCCCAGCGGCTGTATTTTTTGATATGGATGGAACTCTTACCGATTCTGAACCTATATGGTTTGAATCTGAAAAAGAAGTTATGGCTAGATTTGATTACACATGGACAGTTGATGATCAACGAGAATGTATAGGTGGACCATTACTAAAGGTTGGTCGCATCATGTCTAACCGTGTCAATGGAGAGAATACTCCCGAGTTCTTTGTTGAGATTTTGGTAGCAAAGGTCAGCGAGAATTTCCAGACAAAGATGGGCTATATGCCCGGAGCATTAGAAACATTAAAGGAAGTCGTGGCACGTGGAATTCCTACAGCACTTGTGACAGCAAGCCCAAAGCAATTGGCAGATGCAACAATTCGCGGATTGCCTGAAGACTATTTCGATTTAGTAGTTTCATCTGATGATGTTGTTAATACTAAGCCAGATCCTGAATGTTATTTGAAGGCCGCAAGTTATTTTGGTGTCGATATAGCTAACTGTCTTATACTAGAAGATTCAAAAACGGGTGTTATGTCGGCTGCGGCAAGTGGGGCGAAAGTAATAGCCATTCCACATCTGGTGCAAGTCCAAGCCACCGAACAGGTCAAAATCATTAAGACGCTTTTGGGAATATCCTTGGATGAACTTTTTGCGCTTCATTAAACAGGTAGAATCCCAATTATGACCAGTCCGATAGAGCGTGCCTTGTTCCAAGTAGGCGATCGTGTTCAACTTACCGATGCTAAAGGCAAAATGCATACGATCACACTTCAGGTAAATCAGGAGTGGCACACCCACAATGGTTGGTTGGTTCATAACGAGGTAATTGGACTTCCCGAAGGAAGTGTTGTTGAAACAACCGGGGGTTTGAAATTTCTAGCTTTTAAGCCGCTCTTGAGTGACTATGTACTCTCGATGCCTCGCGGAGCAACAATCATCTATCCAAAGGATTCAGCCGCAATTTTAGGAATAGCAGATATCAAACCTGGTGTCAGGGTACTTGAGGCAGGAATTGGTTCTGGAGCCTTAGCAATCTCCCTGATTAGGGCAGTTGGCCCAGAAGGATTTGTAAGCTCTTTTGAAAAACGTGAAGAATTCGCCGAAATCGCTGAGAAGAATGTTAAACATTATTTTGGTTCTACACCCAAAAATTGGTCCTTAACTCTTGGCGCAGTTCAAGAAGTCGTTTTTGAAGATAAGTTTGATCGAGTTATTTTGGATATGTTGGCGCCCTGGGAATGCGTGGAACTTGCTGGCGAAGTCTTGGTTCCAGGAGGCGTTTTCCTTTGTTATGTAGCAACAACTACACAGCTTTCTAACATCGCTGAGGCCATCAAGAAGTCAGCACATTTCACCGAGCCAGAGAGTTCTGAACTGATAGTTAGAGGATGGCACCACGAAGGTCTTGCGGTCAGGCCTCAACACAGAATGATCGGACACACTGCATTCCTGATAATGGCCAGACGACTTGCGCCCGGAGTAATTGCCCCGGCTCGAAGACGCCGTCCATCAAAGGGCGCCTATGGCATCAATGACTCGGAGAGTTAAGCAACCTTAACTAGATCAACCACGAAGATAAGAGTTTCATTGGGCCCAATTGGTCCTGCTCCTTGAGCACCATAACCAAGTGCAGGCGGGATCACTAGTAAACGTCGTCCGCCTTCTTTCATTCCTGGCATACCCTTCTGCCATCCTGGAATAACTTGGGCTAATGGGAACGTAGCAGGAGATCCCGTTGTCCAAGAACTCTGGATCACTTTTCCAGTTGACCACGAAGCCAAAACATAGTGAACGGTCAAAGTCGATGTGGCTGCAGCAACTGCGCCTTTTCCTTCAATTAGATCTCGACTGTATAGATCTAATGGTGCGCTACCTTGCGGAGTGCCTAGTTTGGGTTCCTGTCCGGCAGAACCTGTAACGCTGACATATTGGTTTTCGCTATTAGTCACGGTTGGAGCCTTTCCTTTGTCGCCAGCGCTAACTCCACCGTCTGTGGTGCAGGCTGTTAGTAAAAGAAGAGAAGGGATAACAAGCAGGGTTACCCGCAAGCTTTGGTGGACTTTCTTGTTCATTATTAGGCACCAGTCTCTTAGTAAATTCAAATAACTATGGGGTTAGATTACCAAAAGAGCTGAAAAGTCATAATAAAGTGGCTACGTGGCTGACAAGAAGACTGAGAGATTGATTAATCTCACCCTGGCCTTATTAGCCTCTAAACGTTACCTTCGAAAACATGAGATTTTTGCCAGCGTAGCCGGTTACAGCGGCGAACTGGCATCGATGGAACGGATGTTTGAACGTGATAAAAGTGATTTACGTTTGCTAGGTATCGATATTGAAGTTGGTGATATCGACCCACTTTTCGAAGATGAACCTGGTTATCGAATAATCCAGAGTGAATACGAGTTGTCTCTACCAGAACTTAGCCCTTCGGAAATAGCCCTTATATCTCTGGCTGGTAATCTATGGAACGACTCAATTTTGGCACCAAGTGCTCAATCAGGTATCAGAAAACTTGAATCCCTAGGTATTCCCGCAGCGATGGACCTCAACTTGCAGATTCAATATCGCTTTGAGAATCCAGGCACTGATATCGAATTGGTTCGACTCTCAATCGAAGAAAAGCGTCAAATTGAATTCATATACGAATCTAAATCGACCAAATCGCGCAAGGTCAACCCTTACCAAATATTACTTTGGAAAGGATTTTGGTATCTGCTCGGAGAGGATATTTCCGATAAGGCCATCAAACTCTTCAAATTCGTCAGAATAAATCGCTCAGTACAAACCACTGGGAAAGGTGATTCATTCAAAATTCCTGAGGGTTTAAACCCTGCCAAATTTTTGCCAGATGCTGAGAGTGAATCTTCTAAAGCTAAGGTATCGATCAGAGCAGGAGAAGCACAATTGCTTCGAAGAAAAGGAGAATTAATTTCCAATTTAGGGGATGTGGATATTTTCGAGATTTCCTACGTCAGTGAATCAATGTTATTGCATGAAATTCTATGGCATGGTTCCAGCGTAGAATTGTTGGAACCTGAGCATTTGCGCGAAGATCTTATCGATAAGTTGAAGAAGTTATCCAATGAGTGAATCTTCCCTAGATAAGACTGCTCGAGCTCTAGATTTAGTTCCATATATTTTGGAACACCAAGGAATAAGTTTGGAAGAATTAGCTCGGGCTTTTGGAATTTCCAGTAAGCAAATCTACGAGGATTTGAATCTTCTCTTTTGCTGTGGGCTGCCTGGTTATTCGCCTCTTGAACTAATAGATATGAATTTTGAAGATGGTTTTGTCACCATCTCAGACCCTCAGAAGTTTGATCGGCCTCGGAAATTGTCCAAGAGTGAGACAACAGCACTTTTAATTGGACTAGATGTTCTGTCGTCAATATCGAGCCCAAAACTATTGCGCGATATTCAAATTCTAAAGTCCAAATTAATGCTGGCTTTAAACACAATCAACAGCACCTTCATAGTTCCTGGAGAACGATCAATTTATATAGAAAAGATTCAGGATGCTATAGCTGGGGGATTACTTTTAGACATTCAATACACAAGTGCAAACAGTGACGCAATATCTACTAGGACTATCTCCCCGATATCGATCACGGTACAAAATGGAAATATTTATCTACTCGCATGGTGTGAACTTGCAAAGGCAGAGCGCACATTCCGACTAGACCGAGTATCTGAATTAGAAATTAGTTCAAAACCAATCAAACCCATTACGCCTAAGGCTGAGCATAAGGAATTTGGAGAACCAATAAAACTATTAGTCCATAATTCCGCTAAGAGATTTATTGAAGAAAACCTAGCTAGTTTGAAGCTAATCGAGAGTGATCCAGCAGGAAAGATCGTGCAATTGGATGGCGTGAAAGAGGACTGGATACTTAGGACCATCCGAGGGTATTTGGGGCAGATCCAGGTGTTGGCTCCGCAATCTCTAGTGGATAAGTTGCAAGATCGTTACAAAGGCACTCTCGCCAGATATCTAGAGAACTAGGCTAATATTCCACATAGGAAATTGAGCGTAGTAGGATTTCACTAATTACCCGAGGAGGATTTAATGCTTAGAGGTCTAGAGGGTTGGCACTTCATTGTTTTGGCTCTAGTTTTTGTTTTGCTATTCGGCGCCAAGAAACTGCCAGACTCAGCACGTTCAGTTGCTAAATCTTTGAAGATATTCAAGACCGAAATGAAAGATGGCGACTCTAAAAAGAAGCTGCCAGAATCTGACGACAATTCCAAATCGGAATAATCCGGCAACTCAGGCTATTTCTTCATGAGCTCAAATGCTCGGATGCCGTTACTCGAGCATTTTCAGGAGCTGCGGCAAAGACTTTTTAAGTCTGCCGTCCTTATCACTGTCGGTGCATTCGTCGGTTGGTTCTACTACGACTTCCTAATAAACAAACTTGCGGCACCGGTATGTGACCTAAGCCAGGCTCAAACCTCAGGTAGTACCCACTGCGGCGTTCTTTATATAAACGGGGTTCTGGGTCCAGTAGATCTAAAGTTTAAGATTTCAATTTTGATCGGTGTTCTTCTAACTTCACCGTTCTGGATCTATCAGCTATGGGCGTTCATCACCCCAGCACTGCATGCGAAGGAAAAACGTAACTCAATTTTATTCGCGCTTTTTGCGATCCCATTTTTTGCAATCGGAGTAACCGTTGGCTATGTTGTCCTGCCAATAGCCGTGAAGGTTTTGCTTGGGTTCACACCCGGCACTTTATCCAATCTTGTCCGTTTTGATGATTACTTGAGTTTTGTAACTCAAATTCTTTTAACCTTTGGCGTTGCATTTGAGCTACCAGTTTTCCTAGTTGCCCTCAATCTTGCTGGCGTCATAAGAGGGCGCAGCATCCTTAAACCTTGGCGATATTCAGTATTTGGTATTTTGCTATTTGCAGCAATCTTTACTCCCACCGGTGACCCATTTACTATGTTGCTTTTAGGTGTTCCACTTACCTTGCTTTATTTCCTTGCAGGTTCAATTGCGCTTCTTGTTGATCGAAAGCGTGACAAAAAAACTACTGATCTAGAGTGAAGGCCATAGCAGTTGCAAACCCGAAGTCCGGAAGTGGGACTGCTGTTGTACTTATGGAGAACCTACTAAAGGCAGCTTCCTTTGAGATTATTCCAATTTTGGAGAATTCCGCCGAGGATACGCGCCGAGAGCTGAGATCTCAGATAAATAAAACTAAACCAGACGTGGTAATTGCCATCGGTGGTGACGGCATAGTCCATCTTTGTATCCAGGAAATTTTCGATCAGGATATTGCTTTACACGTTATTGCTGCCGGAACAGGTAATGATTTCGCCAATACTACATACTTTGGCCTCGCCGATATAGACAAATCTATTACTCATCTTAGAAGTTTTTCAGAAGAGGTTATTGATCTTGGGATTGTGAAAACACGAGATATACAGAAAGTATTCGTTCAGGTATTGAGTACTGGCTTTGATGCAATCGTTAATGAGCGAGCCAACAGAATTCGCTTTATTCGTGGTCGTGTCAAATATACGATTGCAACACTTCTTGTGCTTGCAAGATTTAAGCCAATTGAATATGAGATTGAGATCGATGGAAGTTACCGCAAACTATCCGCAATGTTGATTTCCGTTGCCAATGGCCCAACGTATGGCGGGGGCATGCGCATATGTCCTGAAGCTGTCAGGGATGACCAGAAATTGGATGTAATAATTATTAAGCCAGTTTCAAAATTTGAGCTTTTGAGAGTTTTCCCAAAGGTTTTTAGCGGAGGCCATGTTGGACATTCGCAAATTGAATTCCACAAAGTGAGGGAGATATCACTATCAGCAAAGACTTTGGCATTTGCTGATGGCGAATATATATCCCAACTGCCGATAAAAGTGGCGATTGCAGGTTCACGCCTAAAATTGGTTACAAATCGATGACCGACTCACCAGCTCAAAGATTCGCGGCTGCCAAAGTACGATCACACCACCAAGAAACTTCAGATTTCGCGGTCACATTTCCATTTGAGTTAGATGAGTTTCAAATTCAAGGCTGTCACGCCTTAGAGTCAGGCAAGTCGGTATTAGTTGCGGCGCCAACTGGAGCAGGCAAAACAATAGTAGGAGAGTTTGCAGCACATCTAGCGTTGAAATCTGGAAAGAAGTGTTTCTACACAACGCCAATCAAGGCTTTGTCCAATCAGAAGTATCAGGACTTCATCGAAATGTTCGGAACAGAAAAAGTTGGACTTCTTACAGGTGATACTTCTTTTAATTCAGAAGCCCAAATCGTCGTTATGACTACTGAAGTACTGCGAAACATGATTTATGCCTCCTCATCGACATTGGCGGACTTGCGTTTTGTTGTGATGGATGAGGTCCACTATCTTGCAGACCGTTTTCGCGGCGCTGTTTGGGAAGAGATATTGATTCATCTTCCCGAGAGTATTCAGGTTGCAGCTCTTTCCGCCACTGTTTCAAACGCAGAGGAATTTGGAGATTGGCTGCAGACCGTTCGCGGTGAAACTAGGGTAATAGTGAGCGAAGTTCGTCCAATCCCGCTCTACCAGCATGTTCTCTTCGGCAATCGACTTTTAGATCTATTCTCCAGAGAAAGTAAGATCAATCCCGAGATCCTACGTTTAGAGAAAGAATCTCTACGGCAGGTGAAAACGCGCTACAAAGGTAGTCCGCAAGATAGAAACAAATGGAGTAGTAACTCACAACTAACACCAACAATAAAGTCCTTAGGTCGTGCTGAAGTTGTTGAAAAATTGGATCGAGAAGGACTACTTCCAGCTATAACTTTTATTTTCTCTCGCAAAGCTTGCGACGCGGCAGTAGCTCAGTGCTTGGCGGCGGGAATACGTTTAACTTCAGCTGAGGAACGTTCGCAGATAAGAGCAATAATTACTGCCAAGACAAAGCATCTTCCCGAAGAAGATCTTTTTGTTCTCGGTTTTCATGAATGGGTTGATGGCCTAGAGCGAGGTATCGCCTCACACCATGCCGGGTTGCTTCCAGCATTTAAGGAAACTGTTGAGGATTTATTTCAAAATGGTTTGGTGAAGGCTGTTTTCGCCACCGATACCCTAGCTCTTGGGATAAATATGCCAGCCAGAACTGTTGTTCTGGAAAAATTGACCAAATGGAATGGCGAATCCCATGTTTCGGTCACTCCAGGGGAGTACACACAGCTAACAGGTCGAGCTGGTCGACGAGGTATCGACATTGAAGGTAACGCAGTTATCTTGTGGAACAAAGATGTTGACTCGGCCTCAGCGGCAGGATTAGCCTCTACTAGAACCTACCCACTCAAAAGTTCATTCACCCCAACTTACAATATGACTATTAATTTAATATCTCAGATGGGCGCGAAACGAGCTAGAACTTCTCTTGAATCCTCATTCGCGCAATATCAAGCAGATAAGGCGGTAGTAGGCTTAGCTAAGCAAATCCGCAGAAATGATGAGGCTATTTCACAGCTAAACTCGGAAATTAATTGTCACCTGGGTGATTTCCTGGAGTACGCACACATTAGATTTACGATCAAAGATGCAGAAAAGTCTCTCAACACAAAGCGGCGAAAGGCGCGCCAAGAACAAGAGTTAGAGATTCTAGAGGCTCGCAAAACGTTACGAAATCATCCGTGCCATGGGTGTAGCGATAGAGAGACCCACGCGAGGATTGCCGAACGCGCCGATCGGTTGCGTCGTGAAAATGCAGGATTAGCCACCCGTGTTGCAAATAGAACAAATGTCATTGCCCGTCAATTCGACTTGATACAACTAGTCCTCGAGAGATTTGGCTATATACAAAACGCGCAAATAACTCCAAGTGGCAAAATACTCTCAAAGATTTATGGTGAAACAGATCTATTAATATCTGAGATGATACGTAGAGAGCTTCTTTCCAAGCTTAATCCCGCGGAATTAGTTTCCGTTCTTTCGACCCTAGTTTATGAATCACGCAAGGAAAACACCCCCAAAATTCCTAGGGGAGAAGTAGAAGAAGTCCTAATTGAAATGACCAAATGTTGGGGACAAATCCACGATGAAGAGCGTGAGGTTGGCCTTGATCCACTGCGAGAGCCGGATGCTGGATTTGCTTGGGCCTCTTATCGATGGGCAAGTGGACATTCTCTTTCAACCATTTTGAAGGGAACGGAATTAACTGTCGGTGATTTTGTTAGATCAATGAAAATGATAATTGATTTGCTAAAGCAGATTGCGATAGCCTCACCAAACCTCTCGCCAATTGTTGAAAGTGCCTTAGATAAAGTCAATCGTGGAGTCATTGCTTATTCGGCAGGTTTAGCATGACTCTAATGCTCATTGACAGTGCATCACTTTGGTATCGAGCATATTTTGGTATGCCAGACACTTTGCTTTCACCAAGTGGCGAGCCAGTAAATGCAATTCGAGGCTACCTTGATATGGCTGCTCGCTTAATAACGCAATACAAACCAAATCGATTAGTAGCTTGTATCGAAGGAGATTGGCGGCCTACATGGCGAACTGACCTTTTCCCAGACTATAAAGCTAATCGATTAGATGAAGAAGGCGATGAGGAAGAGCCAGACACGCTAGGTCCACAAATACCGATTCTTCTTGATTTGATCGAGGCCTTTGGTATTCCGCTAGTTGGTGCTGATGATTATGAAGCTGATGATGTAATTGCGACGTACTCAGTTACTCAACCAGGGCCAATTCGGATTGTGACCGGAGATCGTGATCTTTTTCAGTTAGTAGATGACAAACGAAAAGTTAGTGTCGTGTATCTTGCTAAAGGAATCTCAAACCATGATCTTGTAGATCTCAATTGGATCGCAAATAAGTATGGGATACCGGGGGATAGGTACGCACTTTTTGCAATGATTCGAGGCGATGCTTCAGATGGCTTGCCTGGTATTCGTGGAATCGGTGAGAAAGGTGCGGCAGCCATTGCAAATAGTTTTCAGTCGCTAGGGGAAGTAATGGAGGCTGCTAAAAAGGGTGACGATCGACTTACGCCTAATCATGTAAAGAAATTACTAGAGGCTAAAGAATACGCAAAAATCGCACCCAAATTGGTTAACTGCGCTCTGGATGTCCCGATCCCAGATTTAGATCTAAAATTGCCTAAAAAGCCTGAAGACTTGAGTGAGATTTATCAATATCAAAAGGATTACGGTTTAGGCGCAAGTATCGATCGCATGATCGCCGCTCTTGGTTGGTGATTATGTCAACTTCATACCTAATCTGCCTGCCAACTTACAATGAGGCTTCTTACATAGCTACTTTTCTCAAAGAATTATCAATTGAAATCAGCCGGATCAAGCAAACGCATGAAGATTTGGATATTTCAATACTGCATATAGATGATAACTCTCCAGATAAAACATCAGAAATTGCTGCTTCTTTGAAATTGGAAAATTATTGGCAACTAAATCGACCAGAAAAACTTGGTTTAGGACCGGCCTACTTAGCTGGCTTTTCTTGGGGAGTTAACAAGGGTTTTGAGTACTTCATCGAAATGGATGCTGATGGAAGCCACCATCCTGATCAATTACTGGAACTAATAAAGGCCTCGGAATCTTCTGACTTGGTGATCGGAACAAGATGGATGCCTGGAGGTCAAGTTATAAATTGGCCGACTAAACGCAGACTCATTTCGAAACTAGGCACAAGGTATGCCTCAATGGCCCTTAAATTGCCCTTCAAGGACTTAACTAGCGGGTATCGAATTCTTCACTCAGATTTAGTTAAAGATCTTCTTGGGGCAGGTATTAATTCCAAAGGCTATGGTTTCCAAATTGAAATGGTTTTGCTCGCTAAAGAATTTGGCGCAGCCATTACTCAAGTTCCAATAACTTTCACGGAAAGAACAGTGGGACGATCTAAAATGACTGGGGCAATAGTCTGGGAATCGCTGTTAGGGATTACTAAATGGGCAATCGAGATCAGATTCACGCGTCTTTACCCGACTGGTTTACGCCGATAATCTACATTATGTCAGAATCGAACTCTGTAAAGCTGCTAATTGATCGAGAGCTCCTCTATCGGCAGACAAGCACAAACTAGGTTTCGATCCCCATAGACGCCATCAACCCGACCGACAGTTGGCCAGTACTTTCCAGATCTCGCAATCTCAACATCATTTCCCGCCGGGAAACCACCAATTTCTCGAGAATAAGAACGATCCCAATCCTTACGTACTAGATCAAAACTGGTATGTGGGGCGAAATGTAATGGTGATTGCTCTGATGTTAATTCTCCGGCTTCAATATCGGCGATTTCAGCTCTAATAGAAACCATCGCAGAAATGAATCGGTCTAGTTCATCCAAATTTTCAGATTCAGTAGGTTCGATCATCATCGTTCCAGCAACCGGAAAACTAACTGTTGGTGCATGAAAGCCATGATCCATAAGTCTTTTCGCCACATCATCAACAGTCACACCAGTCCTCTTAGTGATCTCGCGCAAATCGATAATGCATTCGTGAGCGATAAACCCGCTCTCCCCCTTATAAAGCACGGGATAATGAGGATCTAACTTAGTGGCCAAGTAGTTTGCTGAGAGAATTGCAACTGAGGTTGCTTTTGTTAGTCCTGCCCCACCCATCATGCGAATGTAGGTCCAAGAAATTGGCAAAATGCTTGCAGAGCCAAAAGGAGCAGAACTTACGGGTCCAGGACCTGTGCTAGGTCCGCAGGTTTCATCAAGAGGATGGTTAGGCAGATACGCAGCTAAGTGAGCTCGACTGATAACTGGTCCGACACCAGGACCACCTCCCCCGTGAGGGATACAGAATGTTTTATGTAGATTCAAATGTGAAACATCTGCACCAAATTTACCTGGTTGAGCTAGGCCAACAAGTGCGTTGAGATTCGCCCCGTCTACGTAAACCTGTCCCCCTGCGGCATGCACTAATCCGCAAATTTCAGTTATCGCAGATTCAAAAACTCCATGTGTGGAGGGGTATGTGACCATAAGGGCAGCAAGGCGGCCAGAGTATTGCTCGATCTTGTCTTTGATATCCGAAATACTCACATTACCAAGATCATCGCAGGCAACAACAACCACTTTCATCCCAGCCATAACAGCGCTAGCAGCGTTAGTCCCGTGTGCTGAAGAAGGAATAAGACAGATATCCCTTTCCTTACCTGCATTAGCATCCAAATAATTTCTAATTGCCAAAAGTCCAGCAAATTCACCTTGAGAACCAGCATTGGGTTGCAGGGAAACCGCGTCATATCCTGTGATTTTAATAAGCCATTCGGATAGTTGCTCAATCATTTCACGATACCCCAGCGATTGATTGCGTGGCGCAAAAGGATGTGGCGTTGAAAACTCGGGCCAAGTCACTGGAATCATTTCACTAGTTGCGTTTAGTTTCATAGTGCAAGAACCGAGCGGGATCATACTTCTATCTAAAGCCAAGTCACGATCGGCAAGTGAGCGCAAGTATCGAAGCATTGCCGTTTCAGAGTGGAAAGAATTGAACAGCTTGTGCGTCAGATATGAAGATTGCCGCGCATAAGACTTACCAACTTTTGAATTCTCATTTTCTAATTCTGATACTCCAAAGAGTTTAAGAATTCCTAATACATCTGACTGAGTAGTAGTTTCATCCAACGAGATTCCTACAGTGTGTCCATCAATTTCTCTTAAGTTAAATCCAGCCGATACCGCATCCGTCATGATTTTCTTTGCATCGATACCACCTACTGTTATGGTGTCAAATATTTCTGCGGCAGTTACTTTAAATCCAGATTTCAACATTGATGAACGAAGAGATTTTGTTAAAGCATTTACGCGATTTGCAATTTCGCAAAGGCCAGCAGGGCCGTGCCACATCGCATAAAAGCCTGACATGACCGCAAGTAAAACCTGAGCAGTACAGATATTAGATGTTGCTTTGTCTCTGCGAATATGTTGTTCGCGAGTTTGCAAGGCCAATCGAAAAGCTGGATTTCCATGTGTGTCCAAACTTTGCCCGACAATTCGACCCGGGATTGATCTTTCTAACCCATTTCGCACCGACATGAATCCAGCGTGTGGACCGCCAAAACCCATTGGAACGCCAAAACGTTGTGCCGAACCAATCGCGATATCTGCTTGGTAATCCCCCGGTGACTTGAGCATTGTGAGCGCTAATAGATCACAGGCAATCGTGATCAGTGCGTTTTTGCTGTGCACATTTTCTACCAGAGCGGTCAAATCTAAAATTTCACCAGTAGTGGCTATTTGGCTGGCTACCACTCCAAAATATTGGCCTTGATATGAAGTCAAGTCATTTTTTTGCAGGTCTACTTCAACAACGCGGATGCCAAGTGGCTTGGCACGAGTATTTATAACCGCTTTAATTTGGAGGTGCAAATTTGAATCGACGATGAATGATGCATCATCACTTCCTTGCCATGCTCGCCTGGCTAGTGTCATCGCCTCGGCTGCCGAGGTAGCTTCGTCTAGCATTGAAGCGTTGGATATAGGCAAGCCGGTTAAATCACAAACCACCGTCTGAAAAGCGAATATTGCTTCTAGTCTGCCCTGACTAATTTCTGGTTGATATGGGGTGTAAGCCGTGTACCAAGCAGGATTTTCTAAAACATTTCGCAAAATTACCGGCGGTGTAATAGTTCCGTAGTAACCGGCGCCAATGAATGACTTTGTAAGTAAATTTTTATTTGCCAATAATCTAAGTTCAGCTACGGCCTCTACTTCTGAAATTGCAGATGGGAGGACTAAATCCAGTTTCTCTTGGATTGCAATATTTGTAGGAACTACATTGGCGATGAAATCAGAAAGAGAGTTTTGACCGATCTCCTTAAGCATGTATTCAATTTCGGACAAGCCAGGACCAATATGGCGATCCTCGAAACGATTACGTGCTGAACTCATCTTCTCCCCTAGCTATTGATCTGACCTGAATCTACTAGGGAAGAATAAAGATTTTTAGGCGCCTTTGCGCTTTCTACGCTCGGCAAGTTCATCACTGTTAGAAGTTTCACCGGTGATTGCGATCTCACCACTATCTACTCGCTCGCCTTGCAATGAAGCCAAAGAACCTTCGACCTCACTCCAAACCTTGCCAATAGCTATACCAAAGACCCCTTGACCTCCTTGGAGAAGATCCACAATGTCATCAGCGCTAGTGCACTCATAAATCGAGGCCCCATCACTCATCAAAGTCATGCTTTCAAGTTCTGAAACACCAGTATTTCGAAGATGCTCCACTGCTGTCCGAATGTTTTGCAATGAAACACCAGTATCCAAAAGTCGCTTGACAATCTTTAATACCAAAATATCTCTAAAACCATAGAGTCGCTGTGATCCCGAACCGGCAGCTGGTTGAACTCCTGGCTGAACTAAACCAGTTCTTGCCCAATAATCTAACTGGCGATAAGTAATTCCAGCTGCGATGCATGCTGTCGCACCACGATAGCCAATCTCATGACCCGAAAGGTCGCTTGAGGTGCTCATCTATAGTCTCGCTTCTATGGGGGAAGATCCTTGCGGATATGAGGCAATATTAAGTTGCTAGTGCGCTGGATTCAATGACCGACACGACCTAACCCTCAAGTAAATATCAAGGGTTTCTCAGCCTAGAAAGTCCTCCGGGTTGATCTGATCTAAGAACTCTCGAAACTTCTCTACCTCATCCTCGGCCTGATCTGGGATATCGATCCCGGCTTCGTTAAACAATTCCTCAGTGGCCAATATAGGAGCCCCCACACGAAGTGCAATGGCTATCGCATCAGATGGTCTGGCAGACAACGTGCGCTCACCGGTGATTAAAAGTTCGGCGTAAAAGACACCGTCTCGAAGCTCCGTAAGGTGCACGGCCTGAATCTTGACATCTAACAAGTCCAAAAGATCAGCAATCAAGTCATGAGTTAAAGGTCTGGGCGGCTTAATTCCTTGCTGGGCGAATGCAATAGATGTCGCCTCCGCCGCTCCGACCCAGATTGGTAGATACCGATCGCCCGAGGTCTCTTTCAATAAAACGATTGGTTGGTTGGAGGGCATCTCAACTCGAACACCTACAACGTCTACGGGATGGAGTTCCACCTTGGTAAGGCTACCTAATTACTTAGAACGATGCAGCCCGGAGGCAACCAGTGCTGCGTGTAAACGAATGGAAAGTGATGCGAGTTCTCTTTGAACCTCTTCTGCGCGGGCCGCAGATTCACTTCCTTTTTGGCGCAACAATGGGGTAATAACTTGCTCCACTAAACCTACTTCGCGGTCTGCTGAAGTCTTAAATGAACGAAGGTGACGACCCTCGATTCCAAAAGCGGCCATTTCTGCCACTGCTCTCGATACAGCCAAACTATCTGCGTCGTAATAACGACCCTTGATGGCAACTAATCCATAACTTTCTAATTCTGTTAGCTGCGATTCGTTTAGACCAGAGGAAGCTAAAAGTTCGTCACGAGATAACCGCAATTGAGAATCCTGCACAAAGTTTGAAGCAGCAAATTCTCCATCGATTGTTGCCAATCTGGGCGCGGCCGCGCTTCCTGGTGTTGCCGAGGGTGTCAATCCGCGATCCATAGCATCCAGGTTTTCCTTGATAACTCTTAACGGCAGGTATTGATCGCGCTGAGCAGAAAGTACGTAACGAAGACGCTCTAAATCAACGCTTGTGAATTTACGATATCCAGAAGGTGTGCGTTGCGGATCGATTAATCCTTCTGATTCGAGGAAACGAATCTTAGAGATCGTTATATCTGAAAATTCTCCGCGTAGCTTGCTTAAAACTTCACCAATGCTTAGGTATGCGCGTGCTGGAACACTCATTTACTTCCCCTTATTTTCTAAATAATCCGACTGAAAGAAAGTCAGTCGGTATTTTCCAATTTGTACTTCATCGCCATGGTGAAGGGGAGATTTCACCGTAGAGATCGCGTTCAAGTAAGTGCCGTTAAGGCTATTTAAATCATTGATTTCAAACTTTCCATCATTACTGCGTGAAATCTCGCAATGCTTTCTAGAGACGGTAATGTCATCTAAAAAGATAGCTCCTGCGGGATCTCTGCCTATTGCTAGATGATCTTGATCAAGTAGGTATCTCGAACCTCTACCAGGACCACTCAAGGAGATCAGCATTGCAGCTCGCTCTGGAAGGGCGCTGATAATTGCAGATTCTTCTGGTGAAAGGAGAGCTAATAACTCACTATTTTCCCGGGTGCCGGGTACTGCGTGAAGTGATGAAACATTAATAGTGCTGGTTAATTCAGAACTAGGGTTAGAGCCGTCGATAGGTGGAATCCCCATACTCACTCCCCTTCCCTACTTTGGAACCTTAAAAAAACCTTTAGGTTCAACTAGAGGCTGACACTATTCTCTTACCAATCCTCGGTCAAGCCGTGATCGCTAGATATTGACCCGCAGAAAGCAAGCCAGAAATCTCTCCAGCCACTTCAATTTCAGCAATCCATCCTGCTCCGTAAGGGTCTGAGTTGATTACCTCAGGACTCTTGTCTAAATCAGAATTGATCGCAACTATTTTGCCGCTAACTGGGGCATAAATTTCTGAAACGCTCTTAGTTGACTCAACTTCACCGCAAACTTTGTCTGCAAAAACCGAATCTCCAATTTTTGGCAGTTGAATATACACGATGTCACCAAGTGCGCTTTGCGCAAAATCTGTAATCCCAACCCGAACAACGTTAGTCGCAGAAGTAGTTTCTACCCACTCGTGTTCTTTGGTGTATTGCAAATGACTTGGCACAGCTGACATATCTACTCCCTTAGTTCTTCCGCAAGACCTTAATTCCAGCCCGACTATATTCAATTCCTGTCAGAAGGTATAGCCCAATGCCCCAGATAGCAAAACTCCAGCCCAAAATGGCGCAGGCCCGACCAATTCCATTCTCATCTGAGAGTAAGAGAAAGGGCAGGGCGTAGAGCAAGGAAAATGTCGCTGATTTTCCGAGAAAAGTTACTTCCAAAAGTCCTGCATCAGATTTTCTCATTCTAAACAAAATAACTGCGAGCCAAAGGTCACGACAGATTAGAAAAATAGGAATCCAACTAGGAACTACATTTCTAATCGCTAAGGCGATAACTGTTGCTGCAATATATGCACGATCAATGGCAGGATCTAGAGCAGCTCCAAGTTTGGATTCCTGCCCTAGCCATCTCGCTACTTTTCCATCCGCGTAATCTGTTACAGCCCCAATGGTAATAATTATGAAACTCAGTAATCCGTTATGCAGAGATAAATAGGTATATAGAAATGCTGGAATACAAAATGCCCGAACAAGAGTAATCACATTTGGGATTGTTAAAATACGACTATCCATATACTTACTCTCGCTCTTTAACCTTAACAACGACTTCAACCGGAGTGCCAGGGAATCCGAATTCTTCACGCAATCTACGTTCAATAAATCTTCGATAACTAGGTTCAACCCAGTCGCTAGCGAAGACCACAAACTTCGGCGGACAAACGGCAGCTTGGGTAGCAAAACGAATTTTTGGTTGCTTTCCGCTGCGCACTGGTGGTGGAGTTGCCGCAATCAAAGCTCCCAGGAAGGAGTTAAGTTTGCTAGTTGGGACGCGCTTTTCCCAAGAAGAGATTGCAGTTCGTAAGGCAGGAGCCAGGCGGTCTCGGTGCCAACCAGTTAAAGCCGAAACATTCACCCTTTGAGCCCAGGGATAACGCTCTAGGTTACGTTCCAATTCCTTGTCGATTTGAATCTGGCGTTCCTCATCAACTAGGTCCCATTTATTTAACACAATTACCAGCGCTCTACCTGCTTCTTCAACCATTGTCACGATACGTAGGTCTTGCTCTGTCAAAGGAACTGAAGCATCCAAAACAACAACCGCTACCTCTGCCCGATCTAGCGCGGTTGCCGTTCTAAGTGATGCGTAATAATCCGTTCCACTATCTTGATTGGCTCGTTTACGTATGCCCGCAGTATCAATAAAGCGCCAAGTCTGATCACCAATCTCGATCAATTCATCGACTGGATCACGTGTCGTTCCAGCGGCGTCATCTACGATAACCCGCGATTCACCTGCGAGAATATTTAGCATGCTGGATTTTCCGACATTCGGGCGACCAACCAGGGCAATTCTTCTAAAACCATCATCAGCTTGCTCGCTACCAACCTCCGGCAATGATTTCACTAGGTAATCCATAAGGTCACCACTTCCGCGACCATGCAGAGCCGAGACGAATCGTGGTTCGCCCAAACCTAGGTTCCACAAAGCATGAGCGTCTGCTTCTTCCGAAGGACCATCAACTTTATTTGCTGCCAAAATGACTTTCTTCTTTGACTTACGTAGTAATTCCAAAAGCGAAGAATCTTCATCAAGAGCGCCTACTTGGGCATCTATGACAAAAAGTATTACATCGGCTTGGTGAATCGCTAATTCCGAACCCGCAGTAATCTTTTCGGAAATTCCCTCTGGTGACATTTCCCAGCCACCGGTATCAATTAAAATAAACCTGCGACCGTTCCACTCCGCTTCATACTTGACGCGGTCTCTAGTTACGCCGGGAGTATCTTCAACAATCGCTTCACGTCTACCAATTATGCGATTAACCAAAGTTGATTTTCCAACATTTGGCCGGCCAATCACGGCAACTTTGGGTAAACCTAGAAGATTCTTTCGAGAAAGCCACTCCCAGATAACTTCCACTACCTCTTTAAGATCTAACTCTGTTGAATCTAATTCTAAGGCATCTTCGGCGGGCCTAAGTGGAGAGATCTTACGAGTTGAGTCAATCTGATCGCGATTACTAAGTGAATTTGCCACATCGGCAGAGCTTAGATTCTCAGACATTTCAGCTTCACGACGCAAAGCCCGAGCCTGCAAGTCAGCATAAAGAAATACCTTCAAGGCAGCATCCGGCGCTACCACTGTGCCAATATCTCGACCTTCAACAACAATTCCAGAAACCGAATCAGCAATTATCGCTCGCTGCATTTCTACTAAGTATGAGCGCAATTCTGGAATCTGACTAATTTGACTGACATTATCGGTAACGCGAATGCTTCTAATCTCAGAGGATATGTCTAGGCCACCACAATAAACTTTTGGATCTTTAGGGTCAGAGTTGAAAGTAATTGGTTCATTCTTTATGGCTGCAATTATTTGCCATCCTTCTTGCACATTTTCTTTTAACGAAAGCCACGTAGCCGCCCGATAGAGAGCTCCGGTATCCAAATATTTCCAGTTTGCACGAGTCGCTATAGCTTTAGCGGTGCTTGATTTTCCAGATCCACTTGGACCATCAATCGCTACTGTGATCCCGGCCATGGCTTAACCTTATCCTTGATTACCTTAGCCACTTAACAGTATCTATGTATTTAAGTCGATAAAGTACTTGCTACGAGCTTCTAGGCTCGTGTGCCAGCCACCCTTGTGACTCTAAATGTGCTTTTAATTTGGTTGCATCACTTTGCGAGAGCGCAAGTGTAATAAGTCCCATCTCTTGCCCCGGGCTATGTTCAAGTTCAAGATCTTCGATATTGACTTGGATATTTGCGCACTCTTCAAAAATTGCGGCGAGTTGACCAGGCTTATCATTAATAACAATAGGCAAAAAAGTGTAATCCCGTTTCTTAGCACCATGTTTACCTGGGATTAATTCACGACCATCATTTCCTTGACTGATAAAATTCTTGACAACAGAAATACTTTTCTGTTGCAAGTTCGCATTTAAATTTTGTAACTCTTGAATCAGTGAATTGATCCGTGGTTCTAACTCAGCAGCATTTGCGATCAGTAAACTTGCCCAAAGGGAGGCGTCTGAATCAGCCAATCTGGTCACATCACGTAGTCCTTGACCCGCCAAATCGAGGGCCCCAATTGGCTCCTTAGTGAGGGAACCAGCAAGTAATGAACTAAGAATTTGAGGTAAGTGCGAGACCGCGGCTATAGCCGAATCGTGTTGAGCCGGCGAAATCGAATAAGTGGTTGATCCAAGTAACTCCCC
>Ga0114964_10000631_pt1 | contig 27022 bp, 19 predicted proteins | sample C_131016_MF_Meta_FD_92638 | JGI IMG/M metagenome (GOLD analysis project Ga0114964, IMG submission 92638) | Freshwater microbial communities from Lake Croche, Canada to study carbon cycling - C_131016_MF_MetaG | ecosystem: Environmental > Aquatic > Freshwater > Lake | place: Lake Croche, Canada...
AATGCAGGCAATCAATTCGGTGAATAATATTTCGATGAGCCGATGGCGACTGGCGCTCTCCACCATGAATTCCTGCTCGACTTGCTCATAAGCTTTAAGCGCGTTCTGGTGTAACATTGTCTCAGCTCCCGTGTGGTATCATCACTAATAACGGGCGCCGCCTGTATCCTTTTAGGCATTTAAGGTAATTATTTTCCTACACCCTCCCGCCAGCTAGGGCCAAACTTGGCACGTTAATTGCTAAATTCCGTCCGATCGGATTTTCAACGGAGGAATACAATGCTCTCGGTAACCATGGCTGGCCTCAATGCGGCTCAGAAATCAATGGACGTCACATCGAACAATATGGCTAACGCCAATACTGTTGGCTTTAAACGCTCCACAGCTGTTTTCGGCGATGTTTTTTCAAGCGATCCCGCTTCGAACCCCAAAACGGCGGTAGGTAGTGGCGTTATGACGAGCTCTGTATCGCGAGACACCACGGCCGGTGCGGTCAAGACAACCGGTCGCGTCACCGACTTGGCTATCGATGGTCGAGGATATTTTGTGGTTCAGGATCCGTCGCCCGGAGCACCAATGACCTTCACCCGTGCCGGAAATTTTGGCCTGGATGCGAACGGTTTTATCGTTGACTCTTCGGGTAATCAGCTAATGGGTTTCCAAGCCGTCCAGTCCTTTAAGTCCGATGGCTCGCCAGAGCTGGACGCGAATGGCAATACTGTCATGAAGCCCAATCTTAACCAGTCCCAGTCACTTAAAGTATTGCCCCAATTTGCTGCCGGAGCTACACTTCCAGATGGTTCGACAGCAAACCAGGAAGTACAACAGATTACTTTTACCGGTCCAGCAACGGCTAACAGCTCGATTGTCGTTGCGGGCGTCACGATTAATATCGTGAAGGGTGATACGCCCGAGACGATGGCAAAGAACATCGCAAACGCTCTTACACCACAAGTTACAAATGGAACCTTATCGTCAGCCTCAATCACTGGAACACTGAGCGCGTCAGGTGTAAAAATTTCTTATCCATTTTCCGCCGGCGCCGTGAGCACGGCATTGGCAGAGCCAGCTGTAATATCTCCGACAGTGATGACAACTCAGGCATATGAAAAAGCAGGAACCACGGTTGATACGCTGCCATTTACAAGCGGAACTCTCACAGCGGGTGATAAATATACATTTAATATTGCCACTTCGGCCATGACAACAGGATCTACGCCAACACCGGTTTCTTTGAGCGTCGCTGTGACAGTTCCAAATGATCCATCTAACTTTATAGCGACGCTGAACGATGCAATTTCAAGCGCCGCTTCAAAAGCAAATATAGCCTCATCCGATATTCCAAATGTAGTGGATGGACCAGTTTCAACAGACGGTAAAAATACGGCATCTTTCGATTTCGAATGGTCAAAAGCGCCAGCTTTTGTAGCTCCAGCTACTTCAAACGTTGGAGTTATCGGAGACACGGCAAACAAGGGTATCTTGGCTGCAACCAGTACTCCCGGATCTGCGGCAGATCAACCTAAAATTCAAACAATCGATTTCGGAACAGCAAATGCCGTATCGGATATGACAATGTCTGTGGCAGGGGTTTCGATTGACGTTAACAAGGGCGATACGCCACTTCAAATCTCACAAAAGGCGCAGACAGCTATTGCAACTGCTTTCCCAGCGCCAGCTAATACGATTACTTCTGATCCGACAACGGGGAAGATTACAATTGCGTTCGCCCAGGCGGGTGGAGACGTTAAACTTATTCGGCCGACGTTCGTATCCAAAAAGAGCCCTGCTATGATATCCGAATTATCAAAATTTAGCACCGATCCGGTTCTAATGCAGGGAATATCTATCGATCCAAAAGGCCAGGTTGCAGCAACCTATTCTAACGGGTCAACGTACACCATGGGCTTCTTAGAACTCGCAAATTTTGCAAATGACGCCGGCCTGAAAGATATTGGCGGTAATCGCTTTGTACAAACTGGCGCTAGTGGTCAGCCTGTTATTACTGCGGCAGGAGCACCAAAGGCTGGAAATATTATGTCGGGTGCCTTGGAACAAGCGAACGTCGATATCACGTCCGAACTTATGGATATGATTCGTTCGCAACAGGTATACAATGGCAACGCACGTGTGCTTCAAACTACCGTAGACACGGTGACTAAGATAACAGACATGCGTTAATTCCTGTTGGATAGGCGGGTTCATCGTCGCCTATTGTTTAAACATCTTGTCAACGCGGCCAGTTTTGTGGCCGCGTTTTTTATCGTGTTAGTTGCATCTTCATTTCTATGGTATTTGGTGTTGCGTCTAAAATGCGACGTTCTTTGCCGTCTTTGACAAAGCAGCCAATGGCTGCGCCTGTCACCTTGAGCATCAAGCTGAAAACAACGCTAAACACTCCCCGCTCCATGCACGTGCTCACAAAGGGTCTCGCTATGTCGCAACCAAAGCCCAATATTTTGATCATCATGGTAGATCAACTCAATGGCACATGGTTTCCCGACGGGCCTGCTCCTTTTCTTAAGGCGCCCCATTTGAAGAAGCTTTCGGAAGAGAGCGTGCGGTTCACCAATACCTATTGCCCAAGTCCGCTTTGCGCTCCATCGCGCGCCAGCTTCATGTCGGGCCAATTACCATCCCGCACGGGCGTCTATGACAACGCGGCTGAATTTCAATCGTCGATCCCGACCTTCGCGCATCTCTTGCGGCGTGCGGGATATAAGACCGCTTTATCGGGTAAAATGCATTTTGTAGGCCCCGATCAGTTGCACGGCTTTGAGGAGCGACTGACGACCGATATCTATCCGGCCGATTTTGGATGGACGCCCGATTGGACTAAGCCCAATGAGCGTATTGATTGGTGGTATCATAATTTAGGTTCAGTCACGAATGCCGGCACCGCCGAAATTACCAACCAGCTCGAATATGATGATGAGGTCGCCTACCACGCTAAGCTTCGTCTTTATCAATATGCCAGACGTGAGAGTGACAGGCCTTTTTGTTTAACGGTCAGCTTCACGCATCCGCATGATCCCTATGTCGCCCGGAAAAAATATTGGGATCTCTATCCGGAAGGATCGATCCCCGAAATCTCTGTTGCAGATATTCCTTATGAGCAACAGGATATCCACTCGAAGCGTCTGTTTGATATGTCGGATTGGAGCAACTATACGCTGACGTCTGAAATGGTAGCTGATAGCCGCCGTGCTTATGCGGCCAATATTTCGTATCTCGACGACAAGATTGGCGAGATCCTTCAAGCGCTAAAAGATTGCCGGTTGGATGACGACACAATCATTGTCTTTACCTCCGATCATGGTGATATGCTTGGCGAGCGTGGCCTGTGGTTCAAGATGAGTTTCTTTGAGGGCTCGGCGCGCGTGCCATTAATGTTCCACGCTCCGAAACGCTTTAAGCCAAGGACCATCACGTCCGTCGCCTCAACGCTTGATCTGTTTCCAACACTGATGGATATCGCATCTATTGATAGCGGCGCCCTCGCCGATGATCTTGATGGCGTGAGCCTCTTGTCAGCGCTGCAGGGCGGTGAACGGTCAAGCCCCTTTGTCAAAGTTGAATATGCGGCAGAAGGCTCGATTGCGCCAATGGTGATGGTGCGCGAGGGTTCGCTTAAATTAAACCTTGCCGGAAAAGATCCCGTTCAACTCTTCGATATTGAAAGCGATCCGCAGGAATTAAACAACAGGGCAAATGATCCGGCCTATGCTGATCGTTTGGCGTGCTTGATGGATCGTGTCGCCGAGCGGTGGAACCTTGACCAACTTGATCACGACGTTCGCCGCTCGCAAACACGTCGCTTGACGGTTTATGAGGCGCTCAGAAATGGCAATTACTATCCGTGGGATTTTCAGCCGCTGCAAAAGGCATCGGAACGTTACATGCGAAACCACATGGATTTGAATGTTGTGGAATCAGACGCACGCTTTCCTAAAAAGGGCGAGTAGAATTTAAGCGAGCTTTCGTAATTTTTTTCGCAACACATTCTGTCGATGGCGTGCATGCGCCACGACAGCTTTGTCTTGATCGAAGAGGTCACGAAAGCGGCTCTCCGCTGAAAAATCAACGAGACGAGCAAGATCGTTTAATTCGCCGAGATAGAGCCGCAATTGGTCAAGGTGGCGAATGTATTTTCCTTTGGTTTTGTGGCGCGCCGTTTTTAAAAAATGCAGTTGGCACGCGTGAACAATAAGCGCCGATCGATAGATGTGAATTTTTGCATTGGATACGCTTCGCCAATGGTTTGGCTTTCGCTGCTGCATTCGATTTTTATAGTGTTTGATGGCTCTTCTAAGTTCTGACGGTGGTTCAACGGGGACGGGTAGTGTGAGAAGCAACTCGCTCACCGTATTGAGGCGTGTCTTGGCATTTTCAAGCGCCACGCAGGCATTCTTGGATAGGTCTGTCGAAGGAGGCTTTTCGACATGCGCCGACAGGGTGGCAAGCGATTCGATCAACACAGTGCGGTCACGGAAACGCGAGAGGCGGTGAGCCACGCGCTTTAAATGCTTTCGGTACCGCGTGGCCTGATCGCTAATGGAGGGCGGCGCCAGTCGAAGCAAAGCCCGCGCATATTTAACCGCCGCCCTCAAGCGGTGGATGTCCTCCTCGTTAGGGTCGGGCGTTGCGGTGCCTACCGATTTTGCGATGTCGATTTGTTCGGAAATGGCAGAAAGCCAGTACCCCCAATCGGGAGCAGGGTGGGCAGGTTCGAGCATCGCGGAGCCTTAGCATTAGGAATGAAATTAGGTTCAATTGGATAACGCCGGTAGTCCCGTTCTGGCTCCCGCTTCGACACTAAATCTTTTATTTTTAGGCAAGCGCCACGCGAACTTCACCAATATTAATAGATAGGCGTGTTTTATCTATCGATCATTGCGTCTCCATCACCTCATCGACTGGACTTATGTATCTGAAATTGAACCAATTAAGGCGTGGCGTGGCTGCCGCAAGGCCAAGCTGACGGTTGTTAGAATAGGTTGCCGATAGAACAACCTTCGTGTTCAAAGTATATAGCGGCGCTATCGGACATGCTTCTTCCGCTCATTGATTTAGTCTAGCTTGAGTGTAATGGAGCGCTTAAATGAACGTTTCTAAGCGGTTGAAAGCCGTTTTTTGGCTCTCGTTGGGCGTTTTGACGTTTTCGCTTCAGGATATCGCGATTAAAACCGTGAGCGGAAACTACCCCGTCCACGAAGTCATTTTCACGCGCTGCGTTGTAGCTATACCATTTCTATTGTTTCTCGTCGCAAAATCGGGCGGTTTACACACACTCAATTCCCCCCGCCGAGGCGCCCTCATTTTCCGCGGCGTTCTGCTGCTTTTCGCCTATACAAGCTATTTTTTGGCGTTTCCGGTCATGAAACTGGCCGATATCATTGCCTTATATTCGACCGTGCCGCTTTTTGTGACGGCTTTGGCTGGGCCGGTTTTGGGAGAGAAAATTACGCTTTCGCGGTGGAGTGCGGTTTGCTTGGGCTTTATTGGCGCGATTGTGATGGTGCAGCCTGGAAGCAGTGTGTTTGAAGCGGCGTCTTTACTGCCGATCTTCTCGGCCTTGTCTTACGCGAGCGCGCAAATACTGGCGCGGCGCATCGGTTTGCACGATTCTTCTGCCGTTATGTCTTTCTATCAGAACCTGCTTTACTTGCTGGCGGCTGGCATTCTGGCCATCGGCATCACGGCGTGGGGCAGCGAATATTCGGGCCATAAGAGCTTGATATTCCTACTTCGGCAGTGGGAAATGCCGGGGCTACGCGACTTCCTGCTAATTGCGGCGTGTGGGCCCATTGCTGCCCTTGGCATGACGATGCTCGGCGAAGCCTACCGTTTGGAGGAGGCGAATATTGTCGCTTCCTTCGAATATACTAACCTGATCTGGGGAACCATTTGGGGTTACCTGATTTGGGCTGAAATGCCGGGGATGAATTCTATTATCGGCGCGGGATTAATCGTCGGCGCGGGCCTGCTTTTACTGGTATTTGCACGGGGATCTAACGCGGTGACAGCGGATATTAGCGAGCCTGTTTGAGGTGAATAAGCCCAGTGCTTCAGTTCATCAAAACGGCAATTCCGATACATAATGATTATGCTTGATTAAGGCGACACGCTAAATGGTGCGTCCCAAATCGCATGAAAACACGCTCAAGAAGAACAATCCGGATGCGAGTTCGGCGCGACATAAATCACTTCCGCATCCCACCCCGTTTTACCAAGCCCGAGGACGGAGTTGATGTGCATATGGACGGCATCGCTCAAACAGGCATGCGGGAATTTCTCCTCAACCGGAAAACGACCATCAAGAACAAATTTCACTGCAATACCACCGGTCGCCGCGCAATTGGCTTGGCGTTCCTTTGTCATCCACTCGGTGCTCAGTGGCAGGATTTGCGGGCGTGATGCGATCCATAATACAGGCGAGATGCTTACCTTGCCCTCGTCGGAGATGACGCAACTCAGCTTTTCGCTGGAATGCTTGGACCATAGCGCTTCGGCGGCCTCACTGACGGGGCGCGTGTCGGCAAGGTAGGATTCAACCGGCTGGTCAATCGCGTCGCTGATCAGCAAATAGCCTTGAAACAAGATAAAAATCACGAAGGATAATTTAACGGCCAGTGCAACAGCCGATCGATCAGCGGCATCTTTCTCGAGCGATATTTTACGGATCAAAAGCGCAAGCCCGATAATCGCCGAGGGCGTTAAAGGCAAGAGCCATAAGGCCTTGATAAATTGGTCCGTCACGAGGCTTGCCAAGCCAACGGCAATCAGCGGCGCGAAGAGAAAAATAAGCCCTAGGGTTCGCGTTTCATCTGGTTGATTATTGGGGACGATCTTAAAAGCCTGCCCGCCGCGCAACAGCAATATTAAGACGATCGGAAAGGCAATGACAGCCCCAAAGCCGACGAACAAGCCCCAAATGCTAAACAGCGCGGCCGAAAGTCCATCCATCGGCGCCGAGCCTACGGCGCGCGATAGGCTGGTCCAGCCATGGCTGGCTAGCCATTGAAGGTGGAGCAGAAGCACCGCAATCGAAATCAGGACAGCCAGCCACGTTTTGATCGACAGGAAGATGGAGCGGAAACGGGGCGTGATGAGGCTGAGCACCAGAAGCGGTATCAGGGCGAAGATGATCTCGTATTTTGTGATCATGCCCAAGCCGGTCGCTACACCCAAGTTTACGGCGTCGATCAGCCGCCGCCGATCCATAAAGCGATATCCATAATTCATGACCGCGGCGCAAAAGGGCACAAGTACCGTGTTGTGATTGACTTGGGCGGCGTAAAACGTGGCGACCGATGTCACCATCATCATGCAGGCCGCTAAAACGGCGGTGGTTCGTCCCACAATGATCCGAACCAGATCATACACATACCAAGCGGAAAGAATAGCCAAGGCCTGACCTAACACGAGCAGGGTCAAGATGGGCGCTGAACCAGGCTTTAAAACAAGGGCTAAGAGCCAAGATACAAGCGGTGGATGTTTCGAGTATCCCCAAGCGAGATCCCGCCCCCAATAGGCGGCCTCAAGGGTGTCAGTGTGCAAATTACCAAAGTAAAGGCTTGGAATGAGCGCCCACAAAACAAGGCTCGCCATTAGGACGGGCCAGAGCTCGTCTAAGAATGCGGACTTCGAATTGGTTTCATCATTCACGACACGGATAGCTTTTCTGCACGCGGGTTAAGGTTTCGGGAGACCCCTAATCGTTTTGAGCCCTATGGCAAGTTATTTTGCCGGTTTGGCTCCTGATTGGGCGTTATCCCGATCAATTCTGTCTAATGTTAGGGGGAGCGCCAGCGAGCGTCTTCACGGATTGATACGAATTGGATGCCCAGCCGATCCGCCTCGGTGCGTATGTAGGCCTCGATGGCGTGCCCGGTTTTGATCCGCTGGCTCATGGCAAAATCATCAAACACAAAATCCTTTCCGGCCAAATAGCATACCGACCTTATTGAGCAATTCACGGGGCCGGGAATGGCGCGGACGCGCTCGATCTCGCTTTGCAGGATGGCTACTTTTTCCGCGATGTCGGCTCTGTAGCTTGGCGACGCCAGCAAAAGATAGGGGTCCAATGCAGGCCACAAAAGGAAGCGCGCCAACATAACCCAAAGCAGGGTCAGGCCGACATCAAACCTTCTTTGACCGATAGAAGCAAAACGTCCCTGAAGGTCGCGGATAATGATGGACAGGCAAAGGCCCGTGGCAAAGACTAACTCAAATTGGGCATTATTGGCCACTCCCGCTCCGGTTAGGGCGAGCTCATTGACCGCAAAGGATGCCATAACGAGGATCGCCGTGATGCATTTGGCGGTGCTCGGCGGCGCGGACCCGAGCCAGACGACCCAAAAAACGAGTACAGGCAGGACAAATTGTAGCCGCCCAATGCGCTCCAGTGGCCGAATGAGGGAGATTTCCCTCGCCATCATCAATTGTTGGAAAAAGGAGAAACCATAGAGTTCAAATAGGGCGAGGCTTAAAAGGCCGATCATAACGGTACAATAAAGCGCGATTTCGACGGCTCGATCACGATTGGCAAGCCACAGAAGTAGGAAGGCGCTGAAGGGTATCGCCACAATGTTGTGCTTGATGAGGCCCGCCAATAGCATCAGCGAGAAGCAAATATATAAAGACGGCCGCGATTTTGAGCGAAGAAATACGGTAAATCCGATGGCCATAACGGCCAAAGCGAGCAAATTAGGGTCGTTCATGCCCGCATATTCGGAGAAAAAGCGCATCATTGTTGCAATAAACCAAACGGCACCCAGGCTGGCGGCTAATCTTCCGACTGCTAATTGCCGAGCACAGAGATAAATTGCCGTAGCAATTAAAAAGACTGCGGCTATCGAAAGAAATCTGCCTGCTATAATGGCATTTTCAAAAAATGGCCGGACCAGGCCGATAATGTAAAAGGAAAGTGGCGGATAGTTATTGATAATGAGGGCTCTTGCCTCAGGATAGAGCGGCGCTCCCGAAAGCCAGCGCTCCGCCTGCCAGCCGTTCCAGGCCTCATTAACGTCAATTTGAAGCGGAACGGCTATACGCCAAATAATAAAGTTAGAAAAAAGCGCCGCGAGCGCCGTTAATAGCCCCAGGGTTATGGAAAGACGCTTATTAACCACTAGCCGATCCCTCTTAATCGTCGCCTCTTCTCAAATGCATCAAAAAAGGCCAGCCGCCAACCTAGCCTGTTTTAATCGCTGAATAACTCTTAGAGGCAGGAGGAATGCTTATTATTTGTACTCCAAGCAGTTGATTTAGGTATCAAAAATAGCACCTTTAATCTTTAAAAATGCGCCAGAAGCGAAGACAGTGAGCCCAAAGCGAAAGCTTCGACGCGCGCAACATACCGAGACATAGGAGATATTTGACAGCCGATATAGGCAATTTATAAACGATTAGTAATTTATATTCATATTTATTTTCAATAAGTTAGGTAATTCTTGGGTTTTATGTGTGGTGATTTTGCAACACGCTCACCGAAACCGGCACCCGATGGCAAGTTGGGGTTGTAATCAGGCGCGGGATGGGTGACAAATGGACGGTCGAAACGGCGGCGGATACTCATGGTGTTACGCGCCAATCAGAAATGGATGATAAAATGAAGCTTTCAACAGTACTCCTTTCTTCAGCAGCTCTTCTCGTTGCTGGCGCTGCTTACGCAGCAGATCTCCCTGCCAAGAAGGCAGCTCCTGCCGCTGCCCCATCCGGCTGCGCAGCTTTCGGCGCTGGCTACATTGCTATCCCAGGTGGCGATACCTGCCTCAAGATTTCGGGTTACGTTCGTTCGAACAATACCTATTCGTCAAACACCGCTCGTGGAAAGGCTCCTTACAGCCTCGGCGGCGCGTATGGTTTGCAGTTTGATGCTCAGAACGCGACCGAAGTTGGCAATGTGAAGAGCACGATCTTGATCGAAAACAGCGCCACGACCGACGCATATGTATCGATCGGTGGGCTGACGGCTGGTCTTGCTGATGATCAGTTCGACATCGGCGGTGGCTACAACTATTCGGGCGACGCATTCGGACCGCACGTCGGTCAGATTTCGTATTCGATGCCAGTCGGCGCGGGCTCGTTGACGGTTGCAGCAACGTCTGCTCAGAACAACAATGGTGGTAACGCCGCTTCGCGTCCAGATTTGGAAGCTGGTTTGGCAACCTCGATGGGCGCTTTGAAGATCAATGCGGGCGTTGTTTCGCATGAAGTAGTCGGCGCGACGTCGGGTACGGCTCAGGGCTTCGCTTTCATCGGTAAGGCATCGTTTGATGCAGGTGTCGCATCCTTCATGGGCTATGCTGCCTACGCGAATGGTGCATCCAAGTACCTAGGCGCTGGTGGTGCCGTTGGTGACTCGGCAGCGGATAGCTCGGCTATCTCGTCGGGTACGAACTACCAGGCTGAAATCGACATTCCAGTTGGAAAGAACGACAGCATTGGCTTGTTCGGTGAGACGATCAGCTCCACGCAGGATGTGAAGTCTTATTCGAAGACGCAGTATGCAGCAGCTCTCAAGCACACGATTGCTAAGGGCATGTTCATTCGTCCAGAAATCTTCACGGAAACGATTAATGGTGCGACCGGCAATGGCGCATTCATCCGTATCCAACGCGATTTCTAATCTTAGTCTATTAAGTTGTTAATTATGCCCCGGTAGGCGACTACCGGGGCATTTTTGTTGTTGTGATCGTGGAGTGCGATTTTAATGGCCGGAATGGACGTAAAACTTATTGACGCGCTAAGGTTGAATCGAAGGCTAAATGTTGTATATTTATCACGTCAAGTTTGTCATGAACCGTCATAATCCTAAAATTGGCTGATATTGCTTGTTTTTGGGTAGATTCTAAGTAAATATCCTTTGCGTTTTGAAACGGTGTGTCGCACCGTAATAACAACGGATGTGTCTTATGAAGTTTTCTTCTATTCTCCTCTCTTCGGCCGCTCTACTTGTCGCTGGTGCGGCTTATGCGGCAGATCTTCCTGCCAAGAAAGCAGCCCCGGCAGCTGCAGCTCCTTCGGGTGCGTGCCCAGCATACGGTGCTGGTTTCATCGCAATTCCAGGTTCCGATATGTGCTTGAAAATCGGCGGTTACGTCCGTAACGATGACAGGTACACGGCCAACGTGGCTCGTCCAGCCAAAACGCCTTACTCAATTGGTTATAAGTTTAACGTGAATTTTGACGTTCGAAACAATACCGAGGCAGGCACCGTTCGTAGCTATATAAATCTATATAGCTCTTCAAGCTCTGGTGGCGCTACATACACTGCTAACTCATTGGCGACCGTTGCTGGTTATGTCGAGCTTGCTGGTCTTCGTGCTGGCACTGACGCATCCCCGTTTGATATCGATATTGGGTACAACAATGGTGGTGTCGGTTATCAGCCTAACTCTGTACCTTCTATCCAATATTCTTCGACGATGGGTGCAACGACACTTAAATTTGCTGCCACCGCTTCGGAAGATAATAATGACCAGTCGCTCACGAATGACACTGCAAACGTTAAGGCTTCGCGTCCTGATTTGATGGTTATGGCAAATTCGAAGCTTAATGATGCCGTTACGTTACAGGGTGGTATCGTTTCGCACGAAGTTGATGGTTCGGTATCTGGCACTGCACAAGGTTTTGCAGCAACCGGCCGTGCTGATCTAACGTTCAGTCCAATTACATTGAAGATCTTGGGAACTTACGAAAACGGCGCTGGTGCATATATCGACGGTGGCGCTAGCTCAGGTGCCGGATTGGTCTTGAACTCGGCGCTGAATGGTAAGATTAAGGACTCGTCCTCAGACGGTTCAAACCTTTCGACGGGTTACAACTACAACGCTGCAGTAGAATATTCGTTAGGCGCTCCTGGTTTGTTGTTCGCTTACGCCACTCAGTTACACGCAACTCAGGATACGAGTCAGTATAACCGGACAGACTACGGTGTAGGCATGCGCTACAATGTTGCTAAGGGTATGTACATTCGTCCTGAGCTATACACCCAGCAGGTAACTCTCAATGGAGTGGATTCGCCGATTGCGAATGTGTTCTATCTTCGCATTCGTCGGGACTTCTGATAGCGTCTTCATTATCGAATGTAATCAACCCGGCAGTTAGTCTGCCGGGTTTTTTGTTTTAAGTTCGTTGATCAAATGTTTCTCTGCCCCAACGCCGGTGACCCCACATCCACAGCGACGGGTCCTGCCTAATCCACATCTCTAGTTGAGCTTGGATTCGGGCCGTATTTTCAAGAATATCGGCTCGCCTATTCTCAGATTTTATGAGATCTAAACGCTCTGCCCTAATTTTGAAGCGAACTGGCGTTATACGTGTTGCGTAGATAGCGACGATTGGTAAGTCATGCAATCTCGCCATCATTGCAGGGAAGTTGGTCGATGGTGAGTGTATTCCAAAAAAGGGAACTAAATCGCCATCCGACTCGCGTAAATCTGCCATAACGGCAATTGAATTTCCCGATTTAATGGCGCGATTGACTTGCCGAATTGCATCCGGGTGTTTTGATACAAAGCCAGCCGTATAAAAGCGCGCCCGACTTTTTGTTACTTCCCGGTCAATAAGGGGGTTCCGAACCTTTTTATAAATGCCCAGCAATGGCTTTTTGAACCGCTCAGCGGCCAGCGCCGTCACCTCCCAATTGCCATAATGAAGCGAAATAAAAATAGCGGGGGTTTCAGAACGCATAATAACAAGAGCCTCAGAAGAGAAATCCAATTCGATGCTATCTGGATTATCTGCAATTTCATTCAGCCGCAGCGCCTCTGCAGCGGTGCGGCCGAGATTATCCCACATGCGATTCAAGATAACGTCGCGTTCTCGGCTACTTAATTCAGGTAAGGCTAGTTCGAGATTGCATTCCGCCCTCTTATGGCGCCTCACTTGCGGGGCAATGATACGCCAAAAAAATGCCGACACGGCCGAGGATTGGGGTAGTGAAAGGCGCCCCAACATCCAACGGACAGATAAAAAGGCTGCGTATTCCAGGCGGTGAGCCGCACTAACTTTGATCATATTGTCCAAACCACCAGTATTGCCCGTTATGCGGCGTTGGTATCCTATTGCATGCCCAATCATGCCCTGCGATGGCCTTGAAAGACAAAATAAATGTACGCTACGCGATGGATAGATCAAACAAAAACGTCAAAAATGAAGCGCGATCTAGGCGGTCAGTTTGAAACTCAACGTAACCATTTTTATGAAAAACATTATGCAATATAGGCGAATAATTGCTATGACTCGGGCGCAGACATCATCTATTTGTCGTATCGTTATTCGTAGCCCCCAAACGTAATGACATATGGGATTTAATCCAATTAAACGGCATTTACATGCAATATGCACCAAACGATGATTTTTATGAAAAATTTGAGCGCGATTTCAGGGGCAGCCGTGCAGAAATTATTGAACGGCTACGGGAATATCAACCTTATCTAGCTCCAATTCTTCAGACCAGCAATAATAAACTCATTGATCTCGGATGTGGCCGCGGGGAATGGCTTGAACTCGTCCAATCTTGGGGATTTGACCCCGTCGGGTATGACCTAGACGACGGAATGCTCAGCCATTGCCGGGAACTTGGCCTAAATGCGCATAATGCGGATATTATTAAGGCAGTGAAACAACATCGCGACGGCTCAGTAGCCGTCGTCAGCGCCTTTCATCTTATTGAGCATCTCAAGTTCGAGGATATCCGAATTCTATTCCGAGAGTGCTTTAGAATTCTAACCCCCGGCGGCTTGATTATCTTCGAAACACCAAATACCGAGCATCCTCTGGTGATGACGGAAACGTTTTGGTTGGACCCGTCACATATTCATCCTTTGCCTCCCGGACTATTGAGCTTTATGGCGAGATATCAAGGCTTCGCGTTAAATACCATTGTCCGTCTGAACGGTAAAAATACCGAAGCGAAGGCAAATGAAACAAAGCTGTTCGACGTCTTTCATTCCGTTAGTCCCGACTGTGCCCTAATCGCGGTTAAAGAAAAAAGCGACGCCTATCTTGACCTATTTAAAGAGCTTTTTAGGAAGCCAAAAGGACATGATTTGGATTATTTTGTTAATAGATATGACGAAAAAATAAGAGGCGACAAAGAAAGTATAACTCTCCGTCTAGCCGAGTTGCAGACAAAGCTCGATTTATTTGAACAATCTATAGTGCGACTTATACTGAAAAATATTGTACGAAGCGTGAAGGGGAGAATAAAAAATGCGACCCTGATATTATCGCCAAGTCATTTAATGAATAAATTTGTACATTTTTTAAATTATATAAGAAAAAAACCTAAATTATTTAAGTTTATTCGAAAACTAATCTCCTATGTCCCGATTTTAGAGCGGAGTTTATTGCGTTTTGTACAAAGTAGGATGTTCAGTGGCTTGAATAAAGAACACTCACTTTTTGATGCCAAATTGGATAATGCTGTACGGTATTATAGCGAGCATGTTTCAAAAAATAAATTTTCTGACGAACGATCAGAGCAATACTATAATAAATTAGGTAAGTAGGGATAAGAACATGTTGGAAGTAATGATCGATTTGCAAGGCTTGCAAACCGAAAGTAGATTAAGAGGTATTGGACGTTCCATATCGGAAATCTTAAATCAGCTTGTCATTACAGATAGTGATATTCGGTGGCATTTTCTTTTAAACTCTGCACTTTATGAGACCGTCGAAGACATTATCAATTGCTATAAGAAATTAAATCCCGACCTGATTTTTCATCCAATACAGATATTGCCCGACAGTGCGCCATTTATAAAAGATAACCTTGTTAGGAATAAAATATCTGAACAATTATATGCGCTCTACGTCGACTACATTGATCCCGATATTATTTTAATTCCAAGTATGTTTGAGGGTTTTATCGATGATAGTGTTCTTTATACAAGTTTTTTAAATAACATAAAGAAGGTCATTTTAATTCATGATTTCATTCCAATTTTGAACCCAACAATATATTTTGATACGAAGCCTATAAATTACAAAGATTTTTACTTAAATCGACTTTCACAAGTCGGCTATGCCAGCACTATTTTTGTAATATCGGATAGCGTTAAAAAAGAAGTAAATAAGGTTCTTTCTAATTTTTCAGGAAATATAAAAAATATCTCCTCGGGCGTTAGCAAAAAATTCAAAATACTTGAAAATAAAATTGAAGAAAAAATTAAGAAAAAATACGAAATCAAAAATGATTTCATATTGTATACAGGTGGATATGACGAGCGGAAAAATATTTATAACTTATTGACCGCTTATTCTATTGTAATAAATAATGAAAAATTGAAATGTACACTTGTTTTGTGTGGGCCTATTAACGATTATACAAGAACTGAAATTAGGTCGCATTGTAAATCACTTAATATTGACGCAGCCGAGATAATTATCACTGGCCATATTGACGATAGCGAGTTAGTCAAATTTTACAACGAAGCTGCGTTGTTCGTATTTCCATCGTGGCACGAAGGATTTGGGCTGCCGGCTTTAGAAGCAATTAGATGCGGAACACTCGTTTTGGCATCGAATATGACCAGTTTACCTGAAGTGATTGGTACTCCCGAGACATTATTTGATCCATTTAATTCGGATGAAATAGCCAGCCTCATTATTAAATATTTTTTGCCATCAACTGAGAAACTTAAGCTGATCCATGATCAATTTAGCCATAGTTTAAATTTCGACTGGGTAAATACATCTAAATTAATTATTGAAGGCCTTAATCAGCTTCCAGCCCGCGAAAACATTAAGAAGGCTGTAAGTTGGCAGGAACAACTTAACCGTTTAGATCAACTCGACGTGGTTTATATTTCAAAACTAAAAGAAATTTTTAGCGAATTAAAATTTGAACCCAGTTATAAAATTTTACTATCAAATATGATGTCCAATAACCGCCTGTTGGCCGAGAGGGTAATTAGGAGGACACATGAATTTGAATTGAGTAGGCTCCTAATGGAGGGGCCATACGACTCGAATTACAGTCTTGCTATTGTGAACAGGTTTCTGGCGCTTGAGCTATCATCACTTTATCCTGAAGTCCGTCTAAATTCATCCGATGGCGGGGGGGATTACTCGCCTTCCGTTGAATTCATAAATACCCTTCCGGAAATCAAGAAATTGCAGCTTGAAAATCCTAAGGGTGATTACATTCCTGATATGGTGTCGCGATGCATGTATCCGCCGCGTTGCTTCGATATGAAAGCTTACCTGAACAGTATGCACTGCTATGCCTGGGAGGAGACGGGATTTCCTATTCAATATGTAATGGAGATCAATCGGCACTTACAATTTATGACGGTTGTGTCGGATCATGTTCGAGATATTTTGATTAATAATGGTATCAATATTCCAATTAAAGTTGTTGGAAACGGTGTTGATCACTATCTAAGCGTGAAATCAAAAAAAGTAGAGCTCCCTGATGCGGGTTACACTTTTTTGCATATTTCATCTTGCTTTCCTCGGAAAGGCATTGACGTTCTTATTCGTGCATATTTTGAGGAGTTTCAAAATAATGAAGATGTACTCTTGGTTATAAAGACATCAAGGAACCCGCATAATGAAGTTGAGGGTCTTTTAAAGACATATGCTCAAGGTAAATTGACAGTACCAAAGTGGCATTTAAATTATGATGATTTAGATCCAGCGGAGATCAATTATCTATATGAGCGTGGGGATTGTTTTGTCGCTCCAAGTCGGGCGGAAGGCTTTGGGCTTCCGTTCGCTGAAGCGAAGCTAAAGGGTCAAGCTCTAATCACAACGAAGTGGGGTGGAGCTTTAGACTTTTGCTCTCAAGAGGATACAATTTTTATTGGCTATCAATTTGCTGAATCAAGAAGTCACTTACATCTCTATGACAGTATTTGGGCTGAGCCTGATTTAAATCAATTAAGGAGTGCTATGCGGAGCGCTTATAATGCTGGGCCGGCACAAAATAGGTTAGAAAAAATCGATAGAGCAAGAAGCACGCTAAGTGAGTTCACGTGGAAAAATGTCGCACTAAAAATATCAAAATTTTCTAAAGATCAGCAACGGATAACGAATAGTTTTGATCCTAAAATTGGATTTGTGTCGACTATTTTTAAGCGCTGCGGCATAGCAACCTACTCTCAACATTTGATCAATTACATGGGGGGCTCTTGCTTAGTCTATGCAGACTATGGTTCCCAGGAAATTAATCAGTGGCCTATAAAGTCTAAATTATGTTGGCAGGAGGGTGACGATACGCTCGAAAAATTAATGGCGTCCATTCTGTATGATCAAATTGACGTTATCGTGGTCCAATTTAATTATGGATTTTTTGATTTTCGCAGCTTCAGAAATTTTCTATTGAACCTTATCAACCATAAAAAGACAGTGGTCGTTGAATTACACGCAACGGTAGATCCAAAAGATCGGCCAGATAAGTCATTAGCAGTGCTAAAGGACGCGTTAGTTGCTTGTGATCGGGTGATTGTTCACGATTTAAGTGACATGAACCGGCTGAAGGCCTTGGATATTGTAAAGAATGTTGCATTCGTTCCTCACGGATTGCTCAATTATTCAAGTACGAAGAGTGCCGCGAGAGGTCGAAAAAATATTAAAATCGCCTCCTATGGGTTTTTCCTGCCTGATAAGGGACTAATAGAATTAATTGAAGCTTTTAATATAGCGGCCGATAAAGACGAGCACATTGAGCTCTTCATGTATAATGCCGAATACCCCGCAGCAGTATCAAAAAATAGTATCGACATCGCTCAAGATAAGATCCGGAAGTCCGAACATCGGAAGCGTATCCATTTGGATATTGGTTTCCACTCAGACGAGGAGAGCTTTAAACAATTATCCGGCGCCGATATTATTGTATTTCCTTATCAGCGTTCAAACGAATCAGCGAGCGGTGCCGTACGATATGGAATAGCCGCGGGTGCGCTCGTTTTAGTGACGCCCTTATCTGTTTTTAGTAATGTAGCACCTGCCGTAACCCAGTTCAGTGGGTTCGATCCAAGCTCTCTATCGAATGATATTTTGAAATATTCTAAGCTCATTCGTGAGAATTCTACCGAGATCATTGAAATGAAAAAGAAACAGGCATCTTGGGCGGAGGCGCATTCGTATCTTAACATTGGGTACGTCTATAAAAATATGCTGCAGAGCTTATTTTTGAATAAGGATCAATAAGATGAAACTTGTTGGTCTTATAAAACAAATTTTTAAGTATAAGTTTTTTATCGTTAACGGAATTCGGCGCGATATTGAAGTTAAATATAAGCGCTCCTATTTAGGTTTCTTGTGGACGATACTTAATCCAATTTCACAAATTTTAATCTATTCAATTATCTTTTCTCATTTAATGAAGTCAAAAGTAGGTGGCTTTGATGGCGAATATGGATACGCCATTTTTTTGTGTTTGGGCATTATTCCTTGGACTTTTTTTTCAGAACTTCTCCTTCGTACTACCAATGTTTTTATTGATAATGCTCACTTGATTAAAAAGGTAAGTATCCCCAAATTTGTTTTTCCAATTATTTGCTTGGGTTCATCACTATTCAATTTCTTCGTCTTTTATTTTTTATTTGTCGTCTTTGCGTTTATCGTAGGTTTAAATCCAGCCACCATTATTTTGAATATTTTTATACCATTAATTTTTTTATCGATGATGGGAATGTCCGTTGGACTTACCTTGGCCTTATTGAATGTATTTATTCGAGATATTGCTAACGTCGTAACCATCGGGCTACAATTTTTGTTTTGGCTGACGCCAATTGTCTATAATCTAAATGCGCTCCCAGAAAATTTGCGCGGTTGGTTATATTTCAATCCACTGAGTATTTGTATTATTGCGTCGCAAAATGCATTAGTTTCAGGACAATCGATTAATATCTCGAATTTTTATTATCCTGGCCTGGTGTCTTTGGTGTTTTTTATTATTTCTTACTTTCTGTATTTCAGGCTCGTAGAAAAATTGGCGGATGAACTATGACAATCGAGGGTATGTACATTGTCTGTAATTAGTTTGAAAAATATAACGAAAGAATACACTATTTTAGGTTCAAAGAGCGGTGTGCTGTTTCACGCCTTGTTTCCAAATTTAGTTAAAATAAAAAATAGAATCCGGGTTCTCGACAATATCAATTTAGAAATACAAAGGGGCGAGACAGTTGGCTTTTTGGGCCTTAATGGGGCCGGCAAAAGCACACTCCTAAAGATTATTGCTGGCGTTGTTAGGCCGACGCTCGGAGAGGTTCTTATTAACGGCAATATTACCGCGATATTGGAACTTGGAATGGGATTTCATTCTGACTTCACGGGTCGTGAAAATACTGAGCTTGCGCTGAGGCTTCAGGGGCATAGTGGTCAGATTGATCATCTTATCCAGTTGGTTGCGGATTTTGCGGAAATTGGTGAGTATTTTGATCAACCCGTACGTCTTTATTCCAGTGGCATGTCGGTGCGTCTTGCCTTCAGTGTTGCAACAGTGGTTCGTCCAGAAATACTAATTGTCGACGAGGCCCTTTCCGTAGGAGACGCCTATTTTCAGCATAAAAGTTTTGATCGGATCAAAAATTTTCGTAACGAAGGTACGAGTATTATTTTAGTGTCGCACGATAAGGCAGCAATTTTGGAGCTTTGCGATACCGCCTATTTGTTAAATGAAGGCAAAGTACTCTTTAGTGGAGCACCATCAGACGCGTTGGATTATTACAATGCCTTATTATCGAGCGATGCCACCGGCATTGATGTGAAAAATATTGATGCACGATTAATCCAAACGACCTCGGGTTCGAAAGAAATAGAAATTTTTAATTGCTCATTACGAAATCAAACTGGAATTGAGTGCGATATTATTGAGACCAATAAGAAATATTTTTTGAAAATTTCAGCAAAGTGCAATTCCGATGTGGTGGATGTTGCTTGCGGCTTTATGATCAAAAATAAATATGGTCAGGTAATATTCGGTACCAACACGTATCACTTAGATAAAATTATTAACGAGGTTAATACAGGCTCGACAATAGAATTATCTTTTGAATTTGAAGCAAATTTGGGGGAGGGGGATTACTCCGTTTCAGTAGCTTTCCATCAATTAGAGACCCATTTGGTCAAAAATTTTAATTGGATCGATCGGATACTGGTATTTAAAGTTATCAATACGAGCGTGACTAAATTTGTTGGTACTAACTTTATGCCAGTTACGGCCGATGTGGTTATTCGTTTTGACCCATAATAGTCGACATTAATTGCCTCACGTTTTCTTGAAATTTTTCTTTAGAGAAATCACTTTTGACGCGCTCAATCCCGGCGTTAGCTAAACCCGAGCGTAACTGCTGATCTGTGAGCAGCAATTGGATGCTATCGGCCAACTGTGCAGGATTATTTGGTTCGATCGTTAGGGCCTCTAATTTATCTCGCGCGATTAAGGGGACGGCCGTTCCAATATTCGTATTGATTATAGCGCAGCCAGCTGCCATTGCCTCTAGCTGTGCTATGCCGAATGTTTCTTGTTCGGTAATGGATGGAAATACAAATATAGCTGCGCTCTTGAGGTACGCAATTTTTTCGTCGTCACTTATGTGGCCGGCAAGTTTTATTTTTTTCTCTAATCTTAATTCTGTAATTTTATGTTGTAGATTACGCCTTTCGGGGCCCTCACCAATGATAATAAATTCTGCGTCTACGTGTTTTGCGGCCTGAATTAAATTTAAAAATCCCTTGTATTTTACGAGGCGACCGCATGCTACTACTCGACGGGGTAATTTATCCAATTCATTACATTTAAATTTAGACTCATCGACTGGAAATGGCAGTACGAAACATTTTTTGTGAAATTTTTGAAGTATTTTTGTGTTCTGTAAAATTTTTGGATGCCCGATGATAATGGCATCGGACTTATTTAATGACCACGTTATTATGGGGCTCAGCAATAATTTTATAATTCGATTTTTTAAGATATCTGCATGCCAAAATATTAATTTTTTTTGCCTGTTACTTGCAAAGAGCAGGACTAGATTAGCCACGGGGAATGGCGTGTGGGCCACGATGATATCGTAGCCGGATAAAAGTTTGATGGCGGTTGGCACGTAGGATGGGCTGGCGGGTATTGAAAAAATAGACCCATAAGATTTTGTGGCGATGATATGGTCATCGCCTGAAGTTTCGAAAGTTTTAGAAGCTACTAAAGCTTCATTTTCTATTGTTTTACCTGATATTTCGATAAATTTGCGAATAATGTAGGGAATTCCGCCCTCAATTTCAGGGTAATATCCTCTGTAAAGGTGCAAAATCTTCATAACACAGATTAAAATTTTTTAATTTAGTTGCAAATTTTGAAGTAATAGCTTAACCATTTGATTATATTATAATATTTGATTTGTAAATGAGCGCTGTGTCATATTTATTTCACCCCCCCTTGTTTCGTTGATTTCTTGTACTATTTGTGGAATACGCCAAGTAATTAGAGTCGCTGGAAAGAGTAGAGTATGAACGCGCGGGTAAATGCTTCTAAAAACGATGTCATCAAGAAAGCCTTGATGGCGACCAGGCCAGCATTTTTCACGGCTATTGTGTTCAGTTTCTTCCTAAATTTGGCTGCTTTGGCCGCCCCTTTGTACATGCTGCAGATCTATGACCGTGTTTTGCAAAGCAGAAACGTATCTACACTGTTATTGCTCACGCTTGCAGTTGCCTTTATCTACGCGGCAAGCGCCCTTCTAGAGGTCTTACGTTCCAAGGTTTTGATCCGAGCTGGCGTTGTTTTCGATAAATTGGCAAATCCTGGCGTTTTCCGCGCGGTACAGAAGGCCACAATTTTGAGCCCCAGCCCGCGTCACGTGCAATCGCTCAGAGATCTCGATTATATCCGCGAGTTTTTTACCGGGGCCGGATTATTAGCACTTTGTGATTTCCCCTGGGTGCCCGTTTATATTATTGCGGCATTCTTGCTCCACCCTGTCTATGGTATTCTTGCGATTGTGAGCTCCATTCTGACCCTTATCTTGGCCGGCGTGAATGAGGTGGTGACCAAAAACTCGCTCGAAAAGGCCAATCAAGAGGCGATGTCGGCGAATAACCAGTCGGTCACGACGTTCCGTAATTCCGAAGTCCTTCAGGCCATGGGGATGATCGAGGCGCTTCGTAGTCGGTGGTCTGAGCATCACGAGGCAACGCTCGGTTGGCAGGCTGAGGCCAGCAATAAGGGTGGCATGTTAATCGCCATTACCAAATTCAATCGCATGCTCGTTCAGAGCCTTATTTTGGGCGTTGGTGCTTATCTTGTTATTCAACGCGAAGTAACGCCTGGCATGATGATTGCCGCGTCCATTATTATTGGTAAGGCATTGCAGCCGGTTGAGATCGCGATTAGTCAGTGGAAGTCATTTGACACCATGCGTTCGGCTTATAGAAGATTGAAGGGCATGCTTGATGCGATGCCGAGCGTTGATGACAAAATGACCTTGCCTAAGCCTCACGGCGAGGTCGTATTTGAAAACGTGATTGCCGCCCCACCTGGTTCAAGAACTCCTGTTCTGGCCGGAATATCACTTAAGATCCCGGCGGGCTCGTCGGTCGGTGTGGTAGGTCCAAGTGCTGCCGGTAAGTCTAGCTTGGCGCGAGTCCTGGTGAGTGTTTGGCCGATAGCGAGTGGCTTCATTCGCCTAGATGGCTCCGACTTAACACATTGGAATGCAGATCAGTTAGGCGAAAATATCGGATATCTCCCGCAAGACGTGGAACTTTTTTCTGGAACGGTGGCCGAGAATATTTCGCGGTTTGGCACCGATCCAGACGAGGCCGATATTATTGAGGCAGCTAAAATTGCGGGCTGTCATGAAATGATCCAGCTTTTTGCTGACGGATATAACACAAAGATTGGTGACGGCGGTCAGGCTTTGTCGGGCGGACAAAGGCAGCGTATCGGTCTGGCGCGCGCTGTTTACAGACTTCCATCGCTCATTGTTTTGGATGAGCCAAATGCCAGCTTGGATGCCTTAGGTGAGCAGGCTCTGTTGGGTGCAATCGAGTATCTCAAGAAGCAAAATAGGACCCTTATTTTGATTACGCACAAGACAAATGTCTTGAGCGCCGTCGACTATATTTTGGTCATGAATGCGGGGCAGGTCCAAACCGCCGGTCCAAGGGATCAGGTGCTTGAGGCCTTACTGGGTGGCCAGCAAGGGCAAATCCCAGCTCCGTCAAAGAACTATATTAGGACTGTTCCGGCAGCCTAATTACGGAAAGAAATTAAATAAAATGTCTTTGTCCTATCCCGTCGCATCGCAAGACTATAAATCTGCCGCTTGGTCAGGTTATTTGGTTATCATTATTTGCTTTGGTGGCTTATTTGGTTGGTCTGCCTTTTCGCAAATTGATAGCGCCATTAGTGCGCCAGCCAGCATTCTCGTCGAATCCCGCCGTCAAATTGTACAGCATCTTGAGGGCGGTATTTTAAGAGAAATTCTTGTTCGCGAAGGAGACTTCGTCAAGCAGGGACAAATCCTATTTCGCTTGGATGATACAACGACGAAGGCTAACCTCGAGTTGACCAGAAACCAGCTGACGTTGGCTACGGCTCAAGAGGCACGGTATTTGGCCGAGCGGGATAGTCTTCCCGCGATTGCTTTCAACGATGAATTGCAAAACAATAGCGAAAATCCAGCTGTCGCCCAGATTATGGCCGACCAAGAGTCGATCTTCAAGCGAAGACACGCGTCGATTGACAGTCAGCTGTCCATCCTCAAGTCACGGCAAGTTACCCTTAAAGACGAGATCGAGGGACTTCGCACAGAGCGGCAGGCCGCAAATACGCAACTCTTCTACATCAATGACGAATTGAAGGGCGTGAGGGAACTCGCTGAAAAAGGCCTCATTGCTGTAACGCGCTTGAATAGTCTTGAGCGTGAGAAGGCCCGCTTAGATGGCGTTATAGGACGCAGCGAAATAGAAGAAAGCAAGGCACTCAATAATATCAATGAAGCGGACCTGCAGGTTAATCAAATCATGCAGAAATATTTTGAAGATAATGCTTCCGGCCTTCAAGATGTACGCGCAAAAGTTGCCGACTTGAAAGAGAAAATACGCGTCTACGAGGACGGCTTGAGGCGCGTTCAAATTATTGCGCCCCGTGATGGCACAGTGCAAAATGTCAAAGCGAATACAATTGGTCAAATTATGAGACCGGGCGAGCCTTTTCTTGAAATAGCTCCCACGAACGATCATTTTATGTTGGAGGCTCAGGTTCAGCCTACTGACGTGAACAGCGTGACGATCGGACAGAGGGTTGAATTGCGCTTCCCCTCGTTTCACTCGCGGCTGACGCCAGTTATGTTTGGTAACGTCAAAAGTCTTTCGCACGATCAGTTGATTAATGAGGCGAATAGGCAGCCATACTTTTTGGCGCAAATTTCTATTGAGGACGCTGATATTCCTGATGAGATTAAGTCTAAGCTTAGCGCAGGAATGCCTGGCGAGGCTGTGTTCTCAACTGGAACGCGGACTGTCCTGCAATATGTCATGAGCCCATTAACTGAAGCGTTCCGTCACGCCTGGCGTGAGAAGTGATCGGCTTAACTGGCTCTGAAAAATTGGCTGAAGCTTTTTAGTTAGTTATTACGACTGAAGCACTTTAAAGTCGCTGATGTCTTTCAAGAAGCCTACCATGGATATAACGCCGCCGTCCTTGGTTACCCAACTTCTTGCCGTGACCATGTCACTAGCCGTGCCCAACGCCGTATTGTCGACAAATATGACTTCCTTTGGCAGGTTTACAATCGTTATTTGATCGCCTTTTGCCAAAACGAAGTCGATCAAGAGACGAACTTGATCGTTATAGGCTTGTAAGTTTGAAGATGCCGTATTTGGCGAGGCCGTTATACCATCTGCGGTATACGGGCCTACTAAGGACTTAGTTGTTTCGACGGCATTTAACTCATTATCAGCCGATGGGGCGTTACTCTTATAATTGATTGAATAATCAATTTTTATCATTCTATTATCGGCGATGCCGGTGGAAGATAGAATAGTATTAAAACCATCAACCTTTGATAGGCTATCCAGAATATGGAAACTCGCATCCGTTGAGCTATTGATGCTCACGGTCGAAATGGTTGCCGTGTTAATGTTAATGCTAATCAGGCCATCTTTCAAATGATCGATGGCGGCTGCCGACTGAACCAGTTTAGGTTCATTGGTTGAATTGAATTCTGGACGAGCATCTATGATGCCAACTTTCGAAAGAGCGTCTTGCGTTTGCGGAACCAATGAACCCTTAGCCGCTACGTTAGATGACACATCCTTCAAAACCGCGTTCATTTCTTTTGTTGTAATTTCGTTGGCGGAACGCGTCGATACGTCTGTCGCCTTAATCACGAGGAGTTGGTCAGCCTGCCGCATTTCGTCGCTGACTTGAATGGTGTCATTCAAATTTGAGTGCTTGCTATTTGCAAGAAATAATCCGTTTGCGTCGGCCGATGATTGTGACACTTCGGCAGTTTCCAAGGTGTGCTTTTGCTGAAGTGAGCCGTCCTCGCTTGTCGATGGAGCAGCAGCCATTGGAATGATGTTCTGAAACTGCTCGGAAATATTCAAAGAAGACGCTACATAGCTGGCAATTCCGGCAATGGATGCAATGGAAATATAAAATGCAGCCTCTTTTTGGTCCAACTTTGTCAGAACATTTTTGACGATCGCTTTGTGATCATCAATTAATCTCAGCGCAGCGCTGGCCTTTGATGTTTGGGACTGATCTGCTGCGTCGCCAGATAGCTGCACAGATTTTAAATGAATCAGGTCAGTATCTGCCGGCAACAAAGTTTCGGCGTGGGCTGACGAGGTCGCCGCATCTGTCGTGACGTAGAGTGCCAGAATGAGGGACGTAAACAGGATAGCCGGATGAAGAATGACGACGTTGCTTTTGAGATCTTCTAGTTTCTTATTGTTTTCGATCTGGTCCCCTGAGAAGCGATTTACGAGTTCCCGCAGGTTTGTTGCGGTCACGGGCTTCATCAGCTTCGGACTATCCAGATAGTAAACTCGGTCGATCTTGCAGAAGTGAGCAAAGACGTCGCCGTGATGATTGCAATAGACGAACCAAGGATCCAATTCGTCGGTCAACCCGGAGTCGATTACAACCGATATATTATATTTTGCCAGGATATCTTTGACACGATAGAATTCTGACAGCTCTTGATTGGACCAATTTTTATCGGACTGAGGCGTAAATTCTAGGACGGGACTACCATCAGTCCCTGTTTGGCTCATGCCCAGAAAAAAGTCGCTGCGCTGATTGCTCAGCGAGGCACTAAACTTTCTGATGTCCAATATTTTATTCATGAAACAAGCCGCCGAATACTATCAGTCACCAAAAAGGATCGAGTAGGTCGAAGGCTCAGTATACATCAATAGGCCCTTGACGAATTGACGCTGGTCAACCTTCAAAACCCGAGCCCAATCGCTGTAACGCTGCGAAGGGATCTTTCCGCGTCCATTTTCCAGCTGGGATATAAAAGTATAATATTCCAAACCCAATGCTGCCGCCATGTCACGCTGGGTGAGGCCTGCCTGTTCCCTAAGCTGCTTGAGCCAGGCGCCCATCGTGTGCTTGCGGTCACTTAGGTCGAAACCATGGACCTCATTTAATACCGATGACATGCCGTACTCCCAAAATCTTAAAAAACCGCCAATATTTAATATACCCAATTGAATATTCTATCAATGTATTAATTTCACTGTACGTATTAGGCCTCAAGCTCTAGGTCGAGCTCACAATAATAAGGCGATGATAAACCGGCCTAGTTCAAGTTCGGATCAAAAAGGCTAGCCGATGTCTGACTGAGGAGTTAGCGGAAATAGGTGGGCCGAAGGCGACTAACTTGAATCTACTCGTTACCTAATAATAAAGCGTACATATACCTGGTCTTCGATAGAGCTTATTGAGTGGTGAGGATCATGCGCCGGGCCAGGAAAGAATCAATACTTCGTTCAGGAAACACACCAAACGCGCTAATTAATGCAAAAGAAGAGATTCTTTTCCGACTAA
>Ga0114964_10000632_pt1 | contig 27020 bp, 26 predicted proteins | sample C_131016_MF_Meta_FD_92638 | JGI IMG/M metagenome (GOLD analysis project Ga0114964, IMG submission 92638) | Freshwater microbial communities from Lake Croche, Canada to study carbon cycling - C_131016_MF_MetaG | ecosystem: Environmental > Aquatic > Freshwater > Lake | place: Lake Croche, Canada...
AAGCCTGCATTGCGCATGAGAACGCCGGGGAGAAGGCCAGATTCAACCAAAATCTGGAAGCCGTTGCAGATGCCGAGCACCAAGCCGCCTTTCGCCGCGTGGACGCGGACGGCATCCATCACGGGTGCGCGGGCAGCAATAGCACCGCAGCGCAAATAATCGCCGTAGGAGAAGCCGCCCGGCAGAACCACGAGATCGGTCCCTTTGGGCAATTCGGTGTCTTGATGCCAGATGGAGGCGGGTTCGTGACCCGTCGATTGGCGAAGGGCACGAATAACGTCCCCTTCACGGTTCGAACCCGGGAATGTGATAACGGCTGATTTCATGATCTCAATCCCTTAGCCGAGGATTTCGATGCGGTAATTTTCAACCACCGTATTGGCTAAAAGCTTTTCGGCCGCTGCCTTTAAAACGGCCTCTGCTTGCGACCTATCGGTCAACGAGAGTTCAATATCAAAGACTTTGCCTTGGCGCACACTCTCTACGCCTTCGAGGCCGAAGGATTTAAGCGCTCCCTCAATCGCCTTACCCTGCGGATCAAGCACGCCGTTTTTGAGGGTAACCGTAACGCGGGCTTTCATGGACAGAACTCGCTAAAAAGGGCTTCAGGGGACACGCGACTCAGCTTCTGTAATCGCCATTGATTTCGACATACTCTTTCGTGAGATCGCAGGTCCAGACGGTGAATTCACCTTTTCCAAGGCCAATATCGATCCCGATGTCGATTGTCTGCTGTTTCATCAAAGCGGAGACGGTTGCCTCGTCATAAGACGGGTCGCGCGCGCCTTTGTGCGCCACGCGAATACCGCCAAACGAAATCGAAAGCCTGTCGCGGTCAGCGGGTTCGCCTGCTTTGCCGACGGCGGCTACGATTCGGCCCCAATTGGCATCTTCGCCGGCAATCGCGGTTTTAAGAAGCGGTGAATCGGCAACCGATTTGGCAATTTTCTTGGCAGAAGGGTTGTTCTTGGCTCCCGTGACAGTGATCGACACGAAGTGCCGTGCGCCTTCGCCGTCGCGCACCACCTGATGGGCGAGATTGACGAGCAGTTCATCCAAAGCAGTACGGAAACCGGCGAGCCGTTTGTCAGTGGCTTTGTCGATCCGTGGCGCGCCGCGTTGCTCGGCTGCGCCTGTGGCAAACAGGATCAGCGTGTCGGAGGTCGAGGTGTCGCTGTCGACGGTTATCGCGTTGAACGAGGTGGATGTGCCGCGCGTCAACAACGTTTGTAACACATCGTGCCCGATGGGTGCGTCGGTGAAAACAAAGGACAACATGGTCGCCATATCCGGCGCGATCATGCCCGCGCCTTTGGCGATTCCGTTGATCGTGACCATCACACCGCCGAGATCAGCGGTGACCGTCGCAATTTTGGGATAAGTATCCGTCGTCATAATGGCCTTCGCGGGCTCAATCCACGGCGTCGATTTGAGCTTTTTGGCTGCTTTTTGCAGAGGGCCGTCGAATTTCGACGCATCCAACGGCTCGCCGATCACGCCGGTGGAGGCAAGAACAATCTCGCGTGGCTTGCAGCCCAAGGCTTCAGCCGCAAGGGCAGCGGTCTTTTTAACCGTCTCCTTACCTGCTTTTCCGGTAAATGCGTTGGCATTGCCCGAATTGACCACCAAACCGCGCGCTTTGCCGGATTTGAGCACATCCCGGCACCAGTCAACCGGTGCGGAGGGGCATTTTGATCGGGTGAATACGCCCGCCGCTTGCGTTCCCTTGGCAAGAGCCACGAGCAACACATCTGTGCGCCCTTTGTATTTGATGCCAGCCGCGGCGGTTGCAAAACTAACCCCCTCAATGACAGGGAGTTCGGGATAGTCTTTCGGGGCAAGCGGCGAGAGGGATGCAGACATGGCTAAGCTCTTGGGCTGTGATGGTTCCAAAGATTATTGAGCGGCAGGGGCTGTCGGTGGGTCGATCCGCTCGATTTGGGCTGTGGCGCGCAATTTTTGGATCGTTTCCTGCTGGGCGCGACGGAACATAAACTGTTCGATCTGATCCTTTACCTCGTCAAAGCTCGGCACCGGCTTTTCGCGTTTTTCCGTCATTTTGATCACATGAAAACCAAACTGGCTTTTCACGGGCTCAGAAACCTGGCCGATCTCGAGCGCAAAGGCCGCGGTTGAAAATTCCGGAACCATGCGTTCTTTCGTGAAAAAGCCGAGATCGCCGCCCTGTTTGCCCGATCCGGGGTCTTTGGAAAGCTCGGTGGCGAGCTTTGCGAAATCTTCGCCAGCCTTCAACCGCTTTCCGATCTCTTTGGCCTGTTCCTCGGTCTCAACCAGAATATGGCTCGCCCGGACCTCGGTCTCCGGCTTTAGCGTTTTGACCGTATCGGCATAAAGCGCCTTCATGGCGTCAAGGGTAACAATTTTCTTGGCCTCAGCGGCGTTGAACTCTTCAAACAGCATCCGATCCGTTTGGTAGCCGAGACGGCGTTTGAAATCCGGATCGTCAGAAAGTTTAGCGTCGCGGGCCGCTTTGGCACCGAGGCGAAGATCGGCGATATAAGAGATGGCATATTCGCGGCGCTGTGCTTCAGGGATCTGCTGGATCGAATCACCGAGATCGGCGAGCGCGGTTGCAATATCGGCTTCCGTTATGTCGGTCTTATTGATTTTGGCCACAACGTGGTCAGGCGCATTTTCGGCATGAACCGCTGAAATACCGATAACCCCGCTCAAACCGGCAAACAAAACAACAAAACGCAGCAAAACGACGAAGGAAGACATAGGGAATCCTTTTTGAATCCGAAGCAGTTGATTTCGTGAAGCCATGACGGAAGCCGACGCTCCTTGCAAGCTTTGCTAACGCTTGGGTTTGAAAATTTTTTTCTAGCCCCTATTTATAAAGTCAATTGGATCAAAAACTTTCGGGCAATCGTTTCAACGACGGTCGCCTTATGGGTTGTTTGCGGCTATAGAGGTCGCCAATTAAAGTGCAGCTCGTCCGGATAAGCCCGGATCTGATGGATGATAAAGGGTAATTGATGTTCGGCGCACTCGCCAAAAAGATTTTCGGCTCGGCCAATGACCGCAGACTGAAGACATTCGCTCCTAAGGTTCAAGCCATCAACGCACTCGAAAGCGAAGTCGCAGCGTTGTCCGATGACGAGCTTCGCGCCCGTACGGAAGTATTCCGCGGGCAGCTTGCCGCCGGCACCTCAATCGACGAGCTGTTGATTCCGGCTTTTGCGACGGTTCGCGAGGCGGCCAAGCGTGTGCTCGGCCAGCGCCATTTCGATGTTCAGTTGATCGGCGGCATGGTGTTGCACGAAGGCTCGATCGCCGAGATGAAGACCGGCGAAGGTAAAACGCTGGTCGCCACACTTGCGACTTACCTGAACGCGCTTTCCGGCAAGGGCGTTCATGTCATCACGGTGAACGACTACCTTGCCACCCGCGACTCCGAATGGATGGGCCAAGTCTATCGCTTTTTAGGGCTCACAACCGGCGTTATCGTGCATGGCTTGGACGATGCCGAGCGGAAAGCGGCCTATGCTGCGGATATCACTTACGGCACGAACAATGAGTTCGGCTTCGATTATCTTCGCGACAATATGAAATACGAGCTCGCGCAAATGGTGCAGCGCGGCCACAATTTTGCGATTGTCGACGAAGTCGATTCGATCTTGGTCGACGAGGCACGCACGCCTTTGATCATTTCCGGCCCATTGGATGACCGCTCCGAGCTTTATAATTCGATTGACGTGATCATTCCGCGGCTGACACGCGAGCATTATGATCTGGATGAGAAGCAGCGTTCGGTGTCGCTGACCGAGGCTGGCAACGAGCGGATCGAGGAATTGCTCGCGGAAGTAGGCCTTTTGAAAGAAGGCTCGCTCTATGATGCGACCAACGCCACCTTGGTGCACCACGTCAACCAGGCGTTGCGCGCGCATTCGCTGTTTCAGCGCGACAAGGACTATATCGTCCGCAATGACGAAGTGGTGATCATTGACGAGTTTACCGGTCGCATGATGCCGGGTCGGCGCTATTCGGAAGGGCTCCACCAAGCGTTGGAGGCCAAAGAACACGTGACAATCCAACCGGAAAACCAGACTCTGGCGTCGATCACGTTCCAGAACTATTTCCGCCTTTATCAAAAGCTGGCGGGTATGACCGGCACGGCCGCGACCGAAGCCGATGAGTTTATGGATATTTATAAGCTTGATGTGGTGGAAATTCCGACCAATCTCGTTGTTTCGCGCTTGGACGAGGATGACGAGGTCTACCGCTCGGCGGAAGAAAAATACCGCGCGATTATCCGCGAGATCGAGGCGGCGGCTGAAAAGGGCCAACCTATTTTGGTCGGTACCACGTCGATTGAAAAGTCCGAGCATCTGGGCGAAGCGCTTGAGAAGCATGGTTACACCATGATCGACTTTACCGATCCGAAGGCGCTGTTGCCGCTGTATGAAAGCGCGCGTTCCGGCAAGCCTTCGAAGACGTTTGCGATTCTTAACGCGCGCTTCCACGAGCAAGAGGCCTATATCGTTGCCCAAGCCGGCGTGCCCGGTGCCGTGACCATTGCGACCAATATGGCGGGCCGCGGTACCGATATCCAGCTTGGTGGCAACATCGCCATGCGGGTTCGCCATGAACTCGTCAATATGGCGGAAGGCTCGGAACGCGACGCGGCAGAAGCCGCCATTCGCGCCGAGGTGGCTGAATTGAAGCAAAGGGCGCTGGAAGCGGGTGGTCTTTATGTGGTCGGCACTGAGCGGCATGAGAGCCGCCGCATCGATAACCAGTTGCGGGGCCGCTCGGGCCGGCAGGGCGATCCGGGCCGGTCGAAATTCTTCCTGTCGTTACAGGACGATTTGATGCGGATTTTCGGTTCCGACCGGATGGACGGGATGTTGCAAAAGCTCGGTCTTGGCGAGGACGAGGCGATCATTCACCCTTGGATCAACAAAGCAATTGAAAAAGCGCAGCAAAAGGTCGAGGCGCGCAATTTCGATGTACGCAAAAACATTTTGAAATATGATGATGTGATGAACGACCAGCGCAAGGTCGTGTTTGAGCAACGCCGCGAATTTATGGCGGAAGAGAGTGTGCGCGAGACCATCGACGAGATGCGCCACGCCGTGCTTGACGATCTGGTTGCCCACAGCATCCCCGAAGGCGCTTACCCCGAGCAATGGGATGTGCCGGCGTTAGAAGAAGGTGTCTCCAAAGCACTTGGCCTCAATCTCCCCGTCGCCGATTGGGCCAAAGAAGAGGGCATAGCGGATGAAGAGTTGCGCGAAAGGCTCCGCACGGCATCCGATCAGGGCTATGCACGGCGCATCGAGAAAAATACGCCGGATGTCATGACCTATGTCGAAAAGCAGGTACTGCTTCAGACCTTGGACCATCTTTGGCGCGAACATCTCGTTACCCTTGACCATTTACGCCAAGTGATCGGCTGGCGCGGCTATGCCCAACGCGATCCGCTGAATGAGTACAAGCAGGAAGCGTTTGACCTCTTCCACGGCTTGGTGGCCCATTTGCGCGAGCAGGTGACGGGTCAGTTGATGCGGATCGAGGTAACATTCCAAGCCCCGTCACCACCGCCGATGCCGCTGATCGAAACGATCCATCGCGACCCGGTAACCGGCGAGAATGAAGAAACGCTCGCGGGTCTGGCCTTCGCGCAACCGCAAGCGGGTTCGGCGGAACGCAAGACCGATGATCCCGAAAGCTGGGGCCGCGTCGGCCGCAATGAGCCTTGCCCATGCGGATCGGGGAAGAAATTTAAGCACTGTCACGGGGTGCTGGCTTAAGACATCACGGGTTGCGTCGTCGCCCTTGACGGCTCAGCTTCACTCGGATGAACTAGCGGCTTACTCGGTTTTCAGGTTGGGCTGCTGATGATCCCCGAACGCTTCACCGTTACCTATCGCGTGACCCCGGACGATCACCGATCGATCGAGGCGCATGCCAAGGATATTTGTATCGAAGAAACGGTCGAAATCCCCGAAGAGGCAGTGCTAGAATCGCATTGGGAGCAGGGGATCGTCGGGCGGGTCGAGAGCATTGTCGAGCGTCCGGGCCAGCCGGCGGATTATGACATCCGCATCAGTTATCGCGCTGATCTGGCCAATGATGAAATCCCGAACCTTTTGAACATTCTGTTCGGCAATATCTCGATCAGGCGCGGCATCAAGATCATCGATATTGCGTTCACCGGGCACCAGATCAAAGCCTTTGGCGGGCCGCGTTTTGGCAGTGCGGGAATACGCGCAGCGCTTGGCGTTTTTGGCCGTCCGCTTGCCACGACGGCGATTAAGCCGTTGGGCCTTTCGGCGAAAGAGCTGGCGGCGATGTGTGGCGGCTATGCGCGCGGCGGACTGGATGTCATCAAGGATGACCACGGTCTGATCGACCAGCCTTTTCACCCCTTCGAAGAGCGTGTTGCGCGTATCCAGGCGGCGATCCGCGAGGCCAATCTCCAAAACGGTCGTATCACCCATTACTATCCGATGGTGGCGGGTCGGTTCGATCAGGTGGAAAAACAGGCCGCTTTTGCCAAGGCGCAAGGTTGTTTCGGGATTTTGATTCCGCCTTTCTTGATTGGCCCGGATACCGGTTTTTATCTGGCGCGGAAATATCAACTTGCGGTGATGACCCACCCGACCTTTACCGGCACCCATTTTCACGATCCGCGTCACGGCATGACGCCTGCCGTTTTGTTAGGCACATTGTTCCGCCTGTTCGGTGCCGATATATCGGTGTTTCCTAATTATGGCGGGCGGTTTACGTTCTCGGAAGGTGAGTGTCAGGACTTGGCTTTGGCCTTGCGAGGCGAAGCAAAAGGGCTGAAACCGGCTTTCCCGTCGCCTGCCGGTGGCATGACGATTGAAAAAGTGGGTGCTATGCTCGATGCCTACGGCGAAGACACCGCTTTGCTGATCGGCGGCGCGTTGTTGCGCTATTCGTCCGACCCGGAAGTGAGCGCGCGGGCCTTTGTGTCGGCGCTTGAAGACGCCGTTTCGGCTAAGAAGAGGTTAGAATCATGAAGCTCGTGCGCCATTTCAATAAGTTTGGCTGGGAAGATGTGGACGTGCTCGCCTATAAAGAGGGGGGGCCGTATAAAGGTGTGACCCGTCAGGTTTTGTTCGAAGGGGCAAAGACGTTGCCCTGCCAATGGCGCTATTTCGAGGTGGAACCGGGCGGCCACTCAACGCTCGAGCGGCATGAACATTTGCACAATGTTCTCATTTTGCGCGGCCGGGGGCATTGTCTGGTCGACGGACAAATCCATGCCATTGCCGAGCATGATCTGATCCATGTGCCAAGCCTTTCTTGGCACCAGTTTCGCGCTGATCAGGATGCTCCGCTTGGCTTTTTGTGTCTTGTTTCAGACGAGCGGGATCGCCCGCAACTGCCGACAGCCGAGGATATCGCGGAGCTTGGCAAAGACGCCGCGGTCGGAGCTTTTATCCGGGCCTAGGCTAACTCACCCCCGCCGAGGCGGCAGGGGAACATTGGCCAAAGGCCCTGTCAGTGGTTCGGGGGCGATGACAGGTGCGGGCTCGCCGGTTGAGCTGAAGAGCTTCTTGAAGAAGGAATCGTCTTCGGCATGTTTTGCGGCTTGCGTTTCGGGAGGCGTATAGGTCGAAACCGTTGCGGTTCGACGCGGCAAGGGGTTGCCTAGCCTGTCGATTTCGGTCTCTTCCACCGCCGAGAGCGCATCGGGACGGCTCAATTCGCCTGCAGCGGCCCATTTTTCGAGCAGTTTCTGTTTTTCTGGGGTACGGAATGCCGCGTTCTGATCGCCGTCAGCGTAGGACATGCGGATCGGGGCTGCACCGCTGCTAATGATAGCGGCGACTTTTGCGTCATCAGCGGCCGCTTTGGCGGCGATCTGGGTCGTTGCTGTGTCCGATGTCGCGGTTTGGCCACAGCCGGGCGCGTCCGACGCTCCGAAGGTGTAGCGCGAGCCGCAATAGCCCACGGCGGGTGCCAGTTTGGTCACTTCAAACCGGTCATTACCTTCTTTCAGGTTTTTCCAGAACGGCAAATTCGGATCGTTGCGGAATTTGGCAAGGTTTTCAGCGGTCATGCGGAACGGATAGGATTGGAACTGCACTTCCTTCTGCCCGGCTTGAAAGGCTTCGCGCATTACGGCGTAGATTTCTTCAATCTGCTCATTGGTCATCGCAAAGCAACCGCGAGAAGAGCAGGTGCCGTGCACCATGATGTCGCCGCCATTCCGGCCAAGCGACTTTTCCATGGCGTTCGGATAGCCCACATTAAACGCGAGCCAGAGCGAGGAATTCGGGTTCATTTGGGCGGGGGTTACAGTGTAAAAGCCCTCCGGCACTTGGCGGTCGCCCTCTCGGGTTTTAGGGCCCAATTGACCCGACCAGCGGCACACCGGATAGCTTTTCATCAGTGCGAATTGGCCCGATTTGGTCTGCTTCCAGATTTCGATCTCGGATTCCTTTTTATACGCGCGGATCAGGATGGGCGCATCGCGGTTGGAATCGATCTTGTCCATCGCAACCAGCGTTGCCGCTGGAATGGGCGTAACCGAGCGTGCGGAAACATACGACCGATTGGGCGATGAGGAGCAACCAGCAACCGCAAGCAAGGCCGATACACATAACACGCGGTACAAAGGAATGAGGGCCATTTATCGTCTCTGGAAACTTTTGGGCAGCAAACGGTGCAAGCCGACCATACAGCCAACGTAGTTTATGAGGCCTTAATATCCTGTTTCGCTCTCTAAATCGAGAGGCTTGGCGCCGTATCGACGTCTTTAAAGTTTTCGGCCGATCGCGAGAAATTTCTCGGCCCTCCGGTCCCTGATTTGGGCCGGTGTGAGATTGGCGAGCGATTGCAAGGCTTTCTCGACCGTATCCCCCACCGACAGGATCGCAGCCGGATTGTCACGATGGGCGCCTCCGACGGGCTCTTTGATAATGCCGTCAATGATACCGAATTTGAGCAGGTCTTGCGCCGTGATCTTCATCGTCGTTGCCGCTTCCTGCGCTTTTGACGAATCGCGCCACAAAATCGAGGCGGACGCTTCCGGCGATGCGACGGTGTAAATCGAGTGTTCGAGCATCAAGACGGTGTTGGCGCTGGCAATCGCAACCGCGCCGCCCGAGCCGCCTTCGCCGATAATAACGGCGATATTGGCGACACCCAGTCCCAAACAGGCTTCGGTTGACCGAGCGATGGCTTCGGCTTGCCCGCGTTCTTCCGCGCCGATGCCTGGATAGGCGCCCGCTGTGTCGACAAAAGAAATCACCGGCATGTTGAACCGATCCGCCATTTCCATCACGCGAACCGCTTTGCGGTATCCTTCGGGCATGGCCATGCCAAAATTATGCCGGATACGGCTCTCCGTATCCGAGCCTTTTTCTTGCCCGATTACGGCAACCGACACGCCGCGGAAACGACCAATACCGGCAACAATGGCTTCGTCCTCGCCAAAGGCGCGGTCGCCAGCGAGCGGTGAGAAATCTTCAACGAGCCCTGAAATATAATCTTTGAAATGCGGACGCATCGGGTGGCGCGCAACCATCGCTTTTTGCCAGGGGGTCAGCGTGGCATAAAGCTCTTTCAGCGTTGATTGGGCACGTGCCTCGATCCGGCTGATCTCGTCGGCAATCGCAGGCGATCCGCCCGAGGCCAGAATGGCGCTCAACTCATCCGCCTTGGCGTCGATTTCGGCGACGGATTTTTCAAAGTCGAGATAGGAACGCATTTCTTTTGCCTTTTGCCCGAAGAAGTGGCCAGCGGGAGCGAGAGCGGAAAAGACCGCTAACGGGGGGTGAGTTCTGACGTTAGAGAGAGCTTTCGTCAAGCGTGTAGGGCTTGTGTTGCGAATTTGGGCTCGTAGCGGGCACAAGAATGGGCGACATCGAAGCTCTGCTGCGCTTGGCACTGCTGACCAGAACGGGACGATACAGCAATTTTGTTGCTTCGACCACATGGACGCCGGCGAAGGGCAGGGCCAGCGCGTCGCCGATTTTCTCCCAGGCCATTGCCGTCTTGGCCAGCATCGTGCCTTTGAAGGGTGGATAATGCAGCGCTTCCGACCAATGGGACGGGGAAAAGAGCGCCTCGCGCAATAAATCGGTTAATTGGCGACGTGAAAAGGGTTGGCCGTGGCCAAACGGCGTTTTATCGATGCGTGCCCAAAAACCACGCCGATTGGGGGTAACGACGATCAATTGCCCCCCCGGCGTTAAAATTCGCCAGATTTCGCTCAGCATATCCTGCGGATGATCCTGCGTCTCCAAACCGTGAATAACCAAGACCCGGTCAATCGACGCGTTGGGGAAGGGTAGGGCCTCGGCGGAAGCGAGCACGCTGGCAGATGGACGTCCATTCGGCCAGTTTACAACCCCTTGGCGTGACGGCATCACCGACATTACCCGCTCTGCTTCGCCGATAAAGGCATCGAGATAGGGCGTTGCATAGCCTATTCCCAAAACGGCAAGTGATTGCGTATTGTTCCAACGCTTGCGGATCGTGTTGGTTAGCACCTCTCGTGTGACGCGACCGAGCGGCCCGGCATAAAAGCTTCGAATATCGATTACATCCAGCGTCATACCGCTTCCTTTTTGCGGGTAATCCCGTCAATATAGGGTCGACAGACCGAAAAGGGCAACAAATGGCGCTCCTCCTTCATCAATTTCTGATCGGATCCGATAATTTCGGGGTGCTGCTGCATGATCCGGAAACCGGCAAAACCGCCAGCATCGATGCAGGCGAAGAAGCCCCCATTTTGGCCGCTTTGGAAGAAAAGGGATGGCGTTTGACCGATATCTTGGTCACGCACCACCATGGCGACCATATTGCCGCTCTGTCGGCACTCAGGACCCGCTTCGGTGCGCGTATTGTCGGGGCATTGGCCGATCAGCACCGCATACCAGGGATTGATCTGACGGTGAGCGAAGGTGATCATTTTGCCCTTGGTCGTTTTGACTTCGAAGTCATCGAAACGCCGGGCCACACGGTCGGACATATTGCGTTCTATTGCGCGGGTCAGGCCGTTCTGTTTGCAGGCGATACGATGTTCTCGCTGGGGTGTGGCCGATTGTTCGAGGGAACCCCGCACCAGATGTGGTCATCGCTTTCAAAACTGGCAGCTTTGCCCGATGAAACGAAACTCTATTGCGGACATGAATACACGCTCGCGAACGCCAAATTTGCGCTTCGTTTTGATGCGACTAATCCTGCGTTACAAAAGCGCGCCACGGAGGTCGAGGCACTGCGTGCCCGCGGAGCGTTTACGATCCCCTCCACCATCGGTTTAGAGAAGGCAACCAACCCGTTTTTGCGGGCCGGTGAACCTGCGCTCGCCCAAGCTGTTGGTCTTGTCGGACATTCGGCGGCGGAAGTTTTTGCTGCCTTGCGCGAAGCGAAGAATAAAGGATGAGGCGTTCAGATGACCCCTGTTCCTGTTTCCGATGACCGCTTGGCGGTGATCAGCGCCATCGAGAACCACGGCTTTCGTTCTTGGCCTGCGCTTCGGGTAAGCCATCACTACGGCTGGGAATTGCGCCTTTCACCGGCTTTGGCCTCGCGACGGGTCAATTCGCTCAACGCTATTGCACCTGAGGTGGGACGCTTTCCGGATGTCCTTCAGGAAGCAGTCCAGATTTGCAATGCGGCGGGCGTCCAATGCCATGTTAGACTTCAGCCAATGGCGGGCAAGGAAGCACAAGCCAATCTCAGCGCACGCGGCCTCACTCCAGCCGGTGAAACGACGGTAAAAATACGGTCGCTGAACCAAGCCTTTCCGCAGGATGGAAGGGTTAACGTCAATGCCGAGTTGACGGATGAGTGGCTGGACACCTATCTCCAAGCCGATTGGCATGCCGACGGCGAACGTCCGCATATCGCCTCGGCGCTAGCGTCCGTTCAAATGGCGCAGGCCTTTGCAATCGCTTACGACGAAGGCCGGCCTTGCGCGGTTGGACGCGGTGCGGTGGCGAATGGCTGGCTCGGGATCTACCAAATCGCCACGAAGCAGGCTTCCCGACGGCGCGGGCTTGGTCAAGGTATTGTGACGGCCTTGCTCAACTGGGGCAAAAGCCTTTCGGCTGAAAATGCCTATTTGCAAGTGGTGAGCCGTAACCTTCCAGCCCGCGGTCTTTATCGCGGCTTGGGGTTTGAGCCGCTGTATACCTATGATTACTGGACCATCCTTGACGCATAAGATTGCGACAAAAGTGTCGTAATGAAGATAACGATTGCCAATCTAAGCTGAATTTGTCTAAATCCGACCTAAGAAAATAAAATCGGAGGGTCGGCAATGACGCAGTCTGGCGATAATTCGCATACCGCAGCGCCTGCGACACAGACTTTAGGTCTCGTGTTGGTGCCAGATTTTTCAATGATTGCGTTCACCTCGCTGATTGAGCCACTCCGGCTCGCCAATCGCGTTTCCCATCAGCAGCTCTACGACTGGAAAATTTATACGATTGATGGCTCTGCGGTGCAGGCATCCAACGGTATCCGGCTCGAAGCCGATGGCAGTATCGCCGATATTGGTCCTATGCCGAATGTCGTGGTGTGCGGCGGCATTGACATTCAGCGGCAAGACCATTCGCTGCTTGTCGCCAAATTACGCCGATTGGCTTTTTATGGCGTTTCTTTGGGATCGGTTTGTACCGGCTCGTATGTTTTGGCGAAAGCCGGACTGTTGGATGGCTTTAGGTGCACCATCCATTGGGAAAACCATGAATCCTTGCGAGAAGAGTTTCCGCATCTCGAAGTGACCGACGAGCTCTATGAAATTGACCGTAACCGTTTTACCTGCGCAGGGGGCACTGCTGCGATTGATATGATGCTGTCGATGATCAATGCACGATGCGGGCAGGAGGTTGCGGCCGCTGTTACCGATGAATTGATCCATCATAGGATGCGCAACGCCAATGAACGGCAACGCATGGAACTTCGGGCCCGCTTGGGTGTCGCCAATCAGCGCGTGTTGGCCGTTGTCGCGACGATGGAACAGAATATCGAAGAACCGCTTTCCTGCGGCGAACTGGCAGATCATGTCGGATTTTCCGCCCGCCAGTTGGAGCGTTTGTTTCAAAAATACATCGGGCAGGCTCCGACCCGATATTATCTCGGTCTACGGTTAGCCCGTGCGCGCCATTTGTTGTTGCAAACCAGTATGCCGATTCTATCGGTGGCTTTGGCGTGTGGCTTTGTATCGGCTTCGCATTTTTCCAAATGCTATAGCGAGCATTTCAGCCGTACGCCTTCGGAGGAGCGGTTCGGACCGCGGCAAAAGGCAGCCCGTCGCGAGGCCAATGCGCGCGGCCCGCTGGTGGAAAAAGACAACGGAACAGAAGCCCCGTCCTCCATTGGCGCATTGTCATAAAAGGGGATAGCCCTTGCAACGATTGCTGCAGATTGTTTTCGCTATACTGACGCTCAGTATGCCTCTCCTATCGACCGCCGTTCACGCCGATAGTGACGAACTCAACGCCCTTTTTGAGAACCTGAAAGCGGCGCCCGATGCACCATCGGCGGAGAAAACGGCCGCCTCGATCAAAAAACTATGGATGCGGTCTGGCAGTGCGACGGCGGACCTATTGATGGACCGGGCAGACACGGCAATCAACAATCGGGATTTCCCGCTTGCTATTGAATTGCTGGATCGATTGGTTGTCCTTTACCCTGACTGGGCGGAGGCTTGGAACCAGCGTGCGACCGTCTTTTTTCTGATGGATGATCACCAACGCGCGATGTGGGATATTGCGGAAACCCTTCGGCGCGAACCTCGCCATTACGGCGCAATAGCGGGTATGGGGCTGATCTTTATGCAGAGAGGGGATAAAAAGCACGCGTATGATGCATTTGAACGCGTGCTTGATATCTATCCCCGCTTGGATACGGCCAAAAAAGCCGTCGAACATCTTCGCATCGATGTGGAGGGTACAAAGCTTTAAGGCTCAAGGGACATAAGCGATCCGCATCATGTTGGTCGCACCCGGCGTCCCAAACGGTACGCCGGCAACCACGATCACACGCTGAGCGGATTTTGCGAATTCTTCCGTCGCCGCGAGCCTTACAGCCCGATCCACCATGTCATCCGCATCATGCGCGTCTTCGGTGACAATCGCGTGGATACCCCATGCAATCGCCAAGCGACGGGCGATAGAGGCGTGCGGAGTGAGGGCCAAAACGGGCGCTTCGGGTCGCTCGCGCGACAGGCGCAGTCCAGTTGCGCCCGAAGAGGTCCAAGCGAGAATCGCTTTCAAATCGAGCGTTTCGGCGACGTCACGGGTCGCCATGGCAATCGCGTCGGCACCGGTTGCTTCGGCTTGCGCACGTTGATTGTTGATGATCGAGCGATACAACGGATCACTTTCGACTTCTTCCGCGATCCGATTCATGACCGAGACCGCCTCAATCGGGAACTGACCAGCCGCTGACTCAGCAGACAGCATGATCGCGTCCGCACCATCAAAGACGGCGGTGGCCACGTCGGAGACTTCCGCGCGGGTCGGGACAGGCGAGGTGATCATCGATTCAAGCATCTGGGTTGCAATAACGACCGGCTTTCCCAAGCGACGAGCGGTACGGGTGATGTGCTTTTGTAGACCCGGCACCTTCTCCATGGGCATTTCAACACCCAGATCGCCACGCGCCACCATCAGCGCATCAGAAATTTCCATAATCTCGTCTAGGCGGGCGATGGCTTGTGGCTTTTCAATTTTTGATAAGATCAACGCACGACCGCGGGCGGTTTTGCGGACATCCGCCACATCTTCGGGACGCTGAACGAAGGATACGGCAATCCAGTCAATACCCTCTTCGAGCGAGGCCTCGAGATCTGAACGATCCTTGTCCGTCATGGCAGACACTGGGAGAACGGTGTCCGGTAGGCTCACGCCCTTACGGTTCGAGATTTTCCCCGGAACTTCGACAATTGTTACCGAGCGCGTTTTGGTTGATTCCGTTACCCGCAGTTTAACCTTGCCATCATCAATCAGGATGACGTGGCCGGGTTCAAGCGCCGATAAAATTTCTGGATGGGGCAGGTGAACGCGCTTGTCGTCACCGGGCGTCTTATTCGAGTCGAGAACAAAATGTTGGCCCTTTTCGAGTTCAACGGCGCCCTTTTCGAACGTATCGAGACGCAGTTTGGGGCCTTGCAGGTCTACCATGATGCCGATGGGGCGGCCGACATCGCGCTCTACAGCACGGATCATGGCCACCTGATTGCGCATACCGTCATGCGACGCATGGCTCATATTGATGCGGAACACATCGACGCCGGCGACAAATAATTTTTTGATCATCTCCTCAGACGTTGAGGCTGGCCCAAGGGTCGCGATGATCTTCACACGGCGTAAACGTCTCATATTCTGCTCTTTTCCTCGTTTTATCGGGTATCTTGTTTTATTTCGCAGGCAAGCGGGTTGAATCGGTCAATTGTACGGTCCAGGTCTTTTGCTCGCCGGTATCCACTTCCTGAAATTTCTGCCGGTCGAAACCCCGAGCCAGACAATCCTCAATGCCGTCAATCGTAAACTGCCGGTCCTGGGTGCACATCACCGATGTGCCACTCCAATCTCCACCCCGATCGTAGTCTTGCGCATAAATATAATAATATCGTGAAGACAGATTTCCGGTGATCAGGGTTTGGCACTCAGTGGGTTTCACATTCCACCACCCCTCGCTACGCCAAATTTCTTTGGTCTTGTAGCCGATTGCAACACCAACACGGCTCGACGTTAGGTTGCACAACCGAAAATCAGCGCGTGCTGGCAACTGGCCAGCCCAAAAAAGACCAACGACAAAGAACGGGATCAGCCAAAAACGGTTAATTCGAACCATGATTTCCGTCTTGTCACGCAAAGATGGCATTGTCACCCTTCAATTGCTGCTCGGGGTCATTTTTGCCCGCGGCCGGGCGATGTAAATGCCGAGGAGGATCAAGATCCCGCCCAGAAATTGCAAGGCCACAAGCGGTTCGCCAAGGACCAGCCAAGCCAGTAGTGCGGCGGCTACCGCCTCGATGAAGATCACGAAGGATGTAAATACGGCAGGTAGTCGGCCCAATGCAATCGCCAGCAGGCCTTGTCCACCCGCGTGGCTGATGAACGCCATTGCAAAGAGAGCGGCATATCCCGTTGCGCTATTTGGTAAAAAAATCTCCCCGTTCAGAAGCGCAGCTGCAGCAAGAATGGGCGCGGTAACAAGGGAAAGCCCGAAAGTGGAGCGTGCCGCGCCCGAACCTTTGCGCGCTTCCTGCACAGCAAAGAAATACAGGCTGAAAAATATCGCTGTCGCTAGACCGAAAAGATCCCCTTTCACATGGGTGACATCAAGTTCGAGTGAGCGGCCAATCAGCGCCGCGCCGCCTAAAAGACAAAGGAGCAGCCCTACGGGAACAGCTCGCGGAATTGTTTCGCGGTAGACCAGCCAGGCCGTCAAGACGACCCAAATCGGTGTTGTGGTGCCGAAAAACGTGGCATTCGCGACGCTTGTATTGAGGATTGCGAGGTGCCAGCAGAGCAAATCGCCGGCAAAAAACAGGCCCGCGACGAAGATCGCTTTATTCATCGACGCCTTTGGGCCCGTTCCCGCTTGGCGTTCCTCGGCCAATGCCCAACCATAAAGCACAGGAATGGCCAAAGCCACGCGCCAAAAGGCAGATGCGAATGCCGGAACGCCATCGGCTGCGGCAAAACGCACGAAAATGGGCGATACTCCCATCGCAAGGGCGTCGCCGAGCAAGGCTAAAAGCCCGAATGTGTCGATGCCACGCGAAGCAGTGGCGGGAAGGGTGGTTCGGGCCATGGGCAATCGGATCCTGCAAAACAGCAAATCAGTATGGCATAAATCGACTGCCGTGGCTAAGGTTGGCAGGATTAATCGCTTTGGATGGGTTTCCGGATGATTTTTTCTCCCTATGCCGCCACGCCCATAGACGCACCGGAGCATCCGGTCACGGAGATTCCGGGTGATCCTGCAACCGGGATCATTGTGTTGTGCGACCATGCCTCGAACGAGATTCCGCCGGAATATTGTTCATTGGGCCTGCCCGAGGGCCAGCTCAGCCGGCATATTGCCTATGATATTGGCGCCGCAGGCATGACCCGAGCGCTCGCTGAAGCGTTTGGTGCGCCTGCGCTTCTTACCAATTTTTCGCGTCTGATCATTGATCCCAATCGGGGCGAGGATGACCCGACGCTGGTGATGCGTCTGTCGGATGGCGCCGTCGTCCCCGGCAATGCACGGGTTGATGACGCGGAGATTGAGCGGCGGATCAAGCGGTTTTACCGGCCGTATGATCGGGCAATCAGGAACGCGATTGCTGAAACGCTCGCAAAGGGCGTGCGGCCTATTATTCTGTCGATCCATTCCTTTACACCGGTATGGCGGGGTTCGCCGAGGCCTTGGCACGCGGGTATTTTGTGGGCGAAAGATCCGCGGCTTTCACGCTCGTTGATCGAGACGCTTCAAGCCGACGAGGCTCTAATTGTTGGCGATAACGAGCCCTATGATGGTGGGTTGAAGGGCGACGTGATTGACCGACATGCACTGGACCATGGATTTTCCAATACGTTGATCGAAATTAGGCAGGACCTCGTCGCCGATCCCGAGGATGCCAAGGCTTGGGGATGGCGTTTGGCTGAAGCTTTGCGGCCGATTTTGGAACACCCGCTTCATCGGGAAGATTTTAGGTCATCCACAGGGTCCGAGGCCTAAGGCATGAACGAGCCTTGACCCTTGGCCGGCGATAGCCGACAGGAAGGGCCGGTTCCCGAACGCGTGAGGCGAAGATGACGAATTCTGTTGCAGGCGAAGAACTCAAAGCCTTTATCGAGCGGATTGAGCGGCTAGAAGAAGAAAAAGCGGCTTTGGCTGGCGATCTCCGCGACGTCTATTCCGAAGCCAAATCGAATGGCTTCGATACGAAGATCATGCGGAAAATCGTCTCGCTGCGCCGCAAAGACCATGCGGAACGGCAAGAAGAAGAGGCGATTATGGAGCTTTATCTCGCCGCGCTCGGGATGCAGGGCTGACCCGATTTCCCCGCATTGCAGGTTGGGGCCGTTTTGGTCGAAAACTGGCCCAATGGCGGATTGAGATCATCGGCGGATGAAAACCGCGTCGTTGCGCCGCTTGGTGCAAGATGCGTTGCCTCGATGGCTATTGCCGATAAGGGTTTACGCAAGAGCGATTTCGCAGGCGCATCGGGCTTTGCCGTTGCATCTGCCTCTTTGTCTGCGCTTTCCGCATTGGTGTACGCTAAAGCAAGTCCAGGTGTTGCCGGACGCCGACCATCCGCAATGATCTTCGGCAATGGTGCCTCATGCGCGGGCAGACGAAGGCTGGCAGTGGTTTCGGCACCATCCGGAACGGTAAGCTGCGCCAGATGGCCCGTAGGCTTTAGCGATGCACTCCTTGAGGGTGGAAGCGGCACGAATGCAGGGGCATTGGAAGCGGTTACGACCGTGACCGGTGCATTACGTATGGGCGGCAACGGAATGGCCGAGCTTCCGAGCGGCTGCGGGCCAGCCTGCCAGACAAGCTGAGGAGTTGCAGATTGTAGCGCTACGACAGACGACACCGGTGCGCCCGGGCGGGCCAAAGGCATCGGCGCGTTAGGCGCCAGAACGGCCATCCGGAAGGACGAGAGCGGCGGCATTGACGCAAATTGCGGCAGTTTGGCTTGCGGTGCGGCTTGTACCATTGCCGCTGGAGCCGCTTCCGACTCATCCGAAACGGGAGCCGGAGCTTTGGTAACGGTGGCGCGTGCGACGGGCTTTTGGGTTACGACGTCTGCGTCTTCGTCTTCATTGCCACCACCGAACAGAAACGTCCATAGGCTCTTTGTTTTTGTCGGTGCGGGCAGACGGCCTTCACCACTGTCAGCATAGGATGCACCCATCACGGTGCCGCCATTTGCGAGAATTTCTGCCTCGGCATCGGCATACCGTTCCATCGGCTTGCCATCTGCAGGGATGTGTACCGTTTTGCCATCCGGAAACAGACGCGCCAATTCATCATGTGACATGCGCGGCCAATGACGAACGCTGCCTGCGTCCAGATGGACAAAAGGTGAGTAGGCCGTCGGATAATAGCCCACGCCACCGCGTTGCATCTTCAGTGCGACTTCGCGGATTTGGGTAATGTCGGCGTCCGTGAGATAAAAATCCATCGCCTTGCCGAGCATATGCTGCGAATTTTTGGCAACAGCCTTGGACCGGCGGCGCAACATCGCGTTGGTTTCGGGCGACCGATAGGCCGACACGACATTGATGGGCTCGGAGGAGTGAACTTGGCGTTGGGCTTCCCAAACAATATCGAACAACCGCGGGTCCATACTCGTTGGTTCATCACGGTGATAATCGCGTAAGAGCCAGTTCAACTTTTCGAGTGCATCGCGGTCAAAACTGCCATTGCGCTTATATTCGATCGTCAGGCTTTCGCCCGTATGCGTGTGATAGAGCGAAATCGTCCGCGAATCGCCATTGGCAATCGCATCGCCGCCTGATTCAACGCCGCTGACCAACACACTCAATGTTATTGCAAGACCGATAGCTATACGGGTAAAGGAACGGCTATTGGGCCGGTTTACGATGGACAAAAGGCTTGGCAAGGCGGGACCGCTCACTTCACTGATCCACCGCAAACCGCGCCGGACTTCAAAACATGATCAACAAATTCTTGCCGAAAAAGATTAAGCCTCGGTAAACCATCTCGCTTTTTAACAAAGTGTGAGGTTGTCCGAACACGCCAAACGGGTATGGTGAGCGCTTAATTTTTGAGCAGACTTTGGAATCATGGGTGTGAAACTTCTTCTTGTGGTGGCCTGCGCCTTGATCGACAAAGATGGGCGTGTGCTGATCGCCCAACGCCCCGAGGGCAAGGGCATGGCGGGTTTATGGGAATTTCCGGGCGGCAAGATCGAAACGGGCGAGCGGCCCGAGGAGACGCTGATCCGCGAATTGCAGGAGGAATTGGGCATTACGGTGAAAGAGCCGTGCTTAGCCCCGTTAAGCTTTGCGAGTTTTGCCTATCCCGATTTTCATTTGCTGATGCCGCTGTATGTGTGCAGGCGGTGGGATGGCGTGATGGAGGCGAAAGAGCATCAGGCGCTCAAGTGGGTTCGAGCCAATCGGCTACGCGATTACCCGATGCCGCCGGCGGACGAGCCGCTGATTCCCGCTTTGATTGATCTTTTGGGGGCGGGCGTATGAATTTTTCCCCGCGCTCGCTGTTTGTTGCCCAGCTTCTGACCTGTTCGCTGATGTGGTCGAGTGGATTTCTGTTCATGAAGCTTTTGGCAGAAAGCGTTGATCCCTTTGCGATTGCGTCGGTTCGGGCGAGTTTTGCAGCGCTTTTATTATCCAGTTGGTTTTTGGTGCGCGGACTTTCACCGCTGCCGAAGCGGTTTGAACTGGTGCCTTGGCTGATTCTTGGCACATTGAATGGTTGGTTGCCCAATGTCTTGACGGCGTTTGCGTTGCAATCGGCAGGTGCCGGTCCGAGCGCAATGATTCAGGCATCCGGCCCGCTGATGGTCGCCGTTCTATCGCATTTTGCATTTCAGGATGAGCGTTTGACGCTCAGAAAAGCGGGTGGAATTGTGTTGGGCTTTGCCGGAATGTTGGTGCTGATTGGGCCCGCAGCCTTTGATCATCAAGGCGCGAGCCTATTTGGTGCATTGGCGATGGTCGTGGTTTCCATCTGCTATGCCGTCGGTAATGTTTACGCGAAATTTATTCCGCAGGTTGAGCCGTCGCGCATGGCGTTGGGCCAGCAAATTGTTTCGGCGCTCATGGCAACGATTTTGACACTGGTGTTGAGTGGCGCTTCGGCTTACGCGCCTATTCTGCCCAGTTGGCCCGCGGCCCTTGGCTTGAGCCTGTTTTCAACGGCGCTCCCGATTACGATTTTTATGTATTTGATCCGGCAGCAAGGTCCGACCAAAGCGGCAATGATCGGGTATTTGATGCCGACCTTTGCGACGGTGTTGGCGGTGTTGTTCTTAGGCGAGTCGATTGGCGTGCGGGAAGTGGCAGGCGGTTTGGTGGTGCTTGCTGGTGTATTTGTGGTGACCACAGCGCCGCGAGGCGAAGTTAAGCTCGCCTAAAGCGGCGTCTTTCCTGTCAACGCTTTCGCTAAAAACAATCCGCCGTGTTTCAGACCCGCACCATCAATACCGTGGCCGATGCCAACCGACAGGTGATATTGGCAGCCGATCCCGGCTTCACCCAATGCGTTGGAGGATGTGAACAGGGCGTCGAGCGGGATCACTTCGTCCCTGTCGCCATGCACGAGAAGGATGGGTGGCTTGCCTGTCGCTTCACTTAAATGGTCGGGGCTGACAAGCTCGCCCGAATAGCCAAGGATGGCGGCGGGCGGAGTGGTGCGGCGTAATCCGGTATGCAACGCCATCATCGTGCCTTGACTAAAGCCAACCAGCGCGAGGCGGTCGGCGCCGAGCCCTAGTTTTAACAATTCAGCGTCGAGAAAGGCGTCCAATGTCGATCTGGCATCCACCACGCCTCGCCAGCGTTCCGATGGATCACGCATGGTGAGCGGGAACCATTGCCGGCCCATGAGCGACATGCCGCAAGGCTGCGGCGCGTGGGGCGAGACAAAGGCAGCATCGGGTAACCAATTTTGCCATTGTTGACCAAGTTCAATCAAATCATTTCCATCCGCGCCATAGCCGTGCAGGAACACAACAAGGTGTTTGGCTTTGCCGGATTTCGGCTTTAATCGTGGTCCGTCCATCATCATCGCTCTTATTCGGTTCCTGCGGGGATCGCCTCTTTACCCGCTTTCATCGCGCCATAATAGTTCCAGAGCAGTTTTGCAGCTACCCCGCGCCAAGGCCGCCAACGTTCGGTGAAGATCTCGAGCTCGCCAACGGTTGGTCTCGCCGGGAGGTCAAACCCCATCCGCACGCCTTCCTGCAGAGCGAGATCGCCTGCGGGGAAGACATCGGGATGGCCCAAACAAAAGAGGAGATAGATACGCGCCGTCCAGGGGCCTATGCCCTTGATGGCGACCATATGCGCTTCGGCTTCTTCCGCTGAACGGGTATCCAACCGTTCAAGATCCAGTTCGCCTTGCTCCAATGCCGCAGCAACGGCACGCAATGCTCGAATTTTGGGTGAGGAGAGGCCAACACCGCGCAAGGCGTCATCATCGGACTGCAAAATATCGCCATGACACAGCGTAGGGAACCGCTCCGATACGCGTGCCCAGATGGCATTGGCGCTCGCGGTGGAGACTTGTTGCGAAACAATAATGGCGGCGAGGCCTTCAAACCCGGGCGCGCGTTTTCTCAACCGGGGGCGTCCGCCAATCCGCAGCAATTCCGCCATGGCAGGGTCTTGTGCTATGAGGGATCTTAGGCCGTGATCAAGGCTCTCTTCACTGTCAATCAGCATTCGATACGTCTCTCGTTCATGAACCATCTACTCTACTCTCAGGCGGATAACAGGCAAGCGGTGTTACGCTTTGCGCCGAGCCCGAACGGCCCGCTGCATCGCGGCCATGCTTTGTCGGTTTGGCTTAATGCGGAGATGGCGCGGAAGCTTAACGGCAGGCTCTTGCTGCGGATTGAGGATATCGATTCCGCGCGAAGCCGGCCTGAGCATATTGAAGCGATTGAGGAGGCGCTTGATTGGTTGGGTGTTTCCTATGAGCGGCCCGTGCGGCGGCAATCGCAGTTTATGGCCGATTATGGGCAAGCGTTTGAAACACTCAAAGCGCGGGGGCTGGTTTATCCGTGCTTTTGTACAAGGACCGAGAGTGACACTGCGGTTCAGGCAAAAGGAAAGGACTGGCCAAGCGATCCGGATGGTAGTCCGCTTTATCCGCAAACCTGTCGTGCTTTAAGCAATGCAGAGATAGCGGCGCGTTTGGCGAGGGGTGACAAGCCGCAATGGCGGCTTGATCATGCTAGAGCCATTGCCGCGACTGGGCCTCTAACGTGGACGAGTTTCGATCCTGAAACGCTTGTTGCAACGAACCATCAAGCAGGGCTCGCCCGGTGGGGCGATGTTGTGGTTGTTCGGAAAGATACGCCGACGAGCTATCATCTGTCCGTTGTCGTCGATGATGCGATCCAAGGCATTACGCATATTGTACGCGGCATGGACCTTGAAGCGGCGACCGATATTCATACGCACCTGCAAACGTTGCTCGGCGTTCCGCGGCCGCTGTATTGGCACCATCCTTTGATCAATGGTCCGGACGGGAAGAAGCTTGCCAAAAGCAAGGCGTCGGATTCGCTTAACCTTGAGCGGGAGGTTGGCCTTGTGTGCGCCGCTTTGCTTGAGGAATTTCGGCGTGCGGGTTTTTTAATGAATACCGAGGATAGCTAGCCACAGACTTGAGGAAAGCACGGATAAGGCCGTCGAAAGCGCAATACCGCCTGAGGCGAGGGCAATGCCAGTCTTGTACCGCTCGGCAAAGAGATAGGCATTGATGCCCGACGGCGATGACGCAAACAAAACGGCGACCCCTGCCCAAACCGGTGGGACGGGAAAGACGTAGAACGCCAGCACATACACCAGAGCGGGGTGCAGCAAAAGTTTGAAGGCGCATAAAATCGCGGCAAGGCTTAAATTGCCTCTGATGCCATAGCGCTTTAGCGCGATACCCATCGCAAACAGCGCACAAGGCAGTGCCGAGGCTGCAATCGGGTCGATCAATTGGCCCGCAAAAACGGGGACATCAAGGCCTGAAAAATGAAAGGCCGATGAAAAGATAATCGCTAACAAAATCGGATGCGTCAGTAATTGCCGGATGACGGTTGGCCAATGCGCCCCGCGCCCTTCGATCAAGACGGTCGCAACCGTGAACATGATGGGCAAATGAATGGCGACCAATAGAAAAAGCGGCACGGCGCCTTCTTTGCCATAAGCCTGCAAGATCAGCGGCACGCCGACCAAGACGGTATTGGCTTGCGCGCCGGTAAATCCTGCGACGACGCTTGCACCATGATCAAGCTTAAAAAAGCGCGAAGCAATCCATTGTGACATGCTCCATACAACGGCAACGGCACCGAAATACGAGAGCCAATAGCCCCAAGGCTGGGATTCCGGCAGGGCCGTTCCTGTCAGGGTTTTAAAGATCAGGCAGGGAATGGCGATAGCGAAGACAAAATCGGAGAGGCCTTCACCGGTGCGGTCGGAAACCAACCCCGTCATACGGGCAAAAAACCCCAAGCCGATCAAACCGAAGACAGGCAGAACAATCGAAAGGATATGCAACATCGGTTTCTCGGGGGAATGCGGTTGGGATTATTTCGTCACAAACCGGATCGCGCCGGGTGCTTTGGCCATAATGTCGTTGATGCCGCTTTGTCCATCCTTGAATGCCCGCAATTCCCTATCGTTCAGTTCACGGCTTCGCGGCAGTTTGATGGCCATCGGGTCTTTGAACTCGCCTTTGACAAGCACTTCGTAATGGAGATGGGGGCCTGTTGCTAGGCCAGAATTACCCAAATAGCCTATAACCTGTCCCTGTCTGACGCGAACGCCCTCGGTAATGCCTCTGGCGAATGCCGACATATGCGAATAAGTCGTGGTGAAATCATAGGCGTGTTGAATTTCAACGTGCCGCCCGTAGCCGGTATCCCAATCCGCAAAGCTCACCACACCATCGCCTGCCGCAAAGATGGGTGTGCCGATGCTGTTGGCCCAATCCACACCGGAATGAAGGCGGGAAACGTGTAAGATAGGGTGATACCGCATCCCGAAGCCCGAACGGAAAATGCCTTCCGATATCGGTTTGCGCATCAGGAATTTGCGGTTCGATTTTCCCTGCTCGTCGAAATAGTCGATACTGCCGTCGGTGGGCGATTTGAACTGATAATAGCGCTTGGTTACGCCGGCGACCGAGACGGCCGCATACAGCACCTCGAAGCGACCGGAGTTTTCCTCATCTTCAGCATAAAAGACCTCGAAGGAGTCGCCGCCCGCGACTTTGCGCTGTAAATCTACGTCATAAAAATAGATCCGAACCAGCTGATCGATGATGGACTTAGGAATTTCATTCTTGAGTGCGGTTTCATAGATGCTGTTATAAAGGCTAAAGCCTGTTGGAGCATTTCCCTCTGTCTCGGGTTGCTCGTCAGTGCCGATCGTGCCTTCAGCCGAAGGTGGTGCAACCGATACGAACGCTCCTCGGTCATCAATGGCAGCGATGGCGATGATCGTGTCGCCGTCATAGAGCATTGCACGCAGCAGCAAGGCGTCATTCTTTGCGTTTTCAGACAGCGCCAACAGAATGCGCAGCTTAAACCCGTCCTTGATGCCGGTCTCTTTAGCGGCTTTCGCCAACACGGCGCTCGCATCATGCGATGCCGCGGTCGATGCCCGATTGGCCAAGAGAACCTGTTCGAGATTATCCGTCTTGCGAAGAATGACCATCCGCTCATCGGTGGTTGAACGGGATGCGCCTTGTTGCGGGGGCTTTTTGTTCAAGGCTGTTACGTTTTCCGGTACGACACTGATCTGGATTGAGGAGAAGGACGTGTTGAGTTCACCCGCCGCGCCGGATGCTCCACCGAGGCTCGGTAAAGTGCGGGCCAGAAATTGCTGGCCGCCGATGGTAAGCGGCATGGCCTTGCCGAGCGACAAGGCCGCTTTACGCGCTACATCGACCTGGGCCTCGATTTGACCGAGAGAGAGGCTATTCATCGGATCGACCGGATCGGTGGATGATGACAGCTGGACCTTTTGAAGCATAATATCGGTGTCGTTTTCCGATGTCCGAATTTCGAGCTGTGGGGCCGTCATATTATCCGCGCCACCGAAGAGTTTGAGCGGTTCGAAGGCCGGAACGTCCGCACCAAAGCCGAGCGACGAAAGGGCAAGATTGGTGGCCACCTTAATATAGGGCCGCATCTTGATCACTTCGTGGTCACCGACCGTTACAGGCGTCGGGGCCTTGAAGCTTTGTCGGGCAGACGCGATGTCCGAGACGACAACCAACCGGTCGCCCTTTGCCGGAATAGCGGCATCCGAACTGTTGGCATCATCCCCAACGCTTCTGGCTAATTCCGGCACTTCGACAAGCGTATGGGAGCGATCAAGAGAATAGACGATGACCGAGCCAATCAATCCGATCCCGGTTAGAGCCGTTAACGCGGCGCCAACCAGCCATCTGACATTAACGCGCGAAGGTACGAAGTCATCCGACTGAAATGTCGCTCGCAAAGGCGCTATGAGATCAGAGTGGTCGGAGTGACGCCGATCAATATATCTCAAGGACCGAACCGCGATGGACCGTCCTCGGGTCATTGAGGTCCTGGCTGTAATGTCAGTCAAAGGATACGGTTTCCAAATAAAGGCCGGATGGTCATTCTACGTAAATTATGACACGAGCAAGGCCTCGAGCCAACCGTGCGTATCAATATTCTACTCAGTAGAGGATTGAGACGACCGCGACTTGGGGATTTTGCGGCATATTATAGGCGATGCGAAGCTAGGACGGCTAAAAAACAAATAAAGCGTAATCGAGCGGCCTGTTGAAAACCTCTTTATTTCTATATTTATCAGATACTTAATTCGAATACGTGAATCTTTTGCAAAAAAAGTATCAGATGCGTGTTGACAGTCTCGAGGGTGCCCCCCTATAAGACACCCACACACGGCGTCGCTGCCGGCAAGGCGGCGGGCCGGTTAAGCGTTTCCAGTACCTACGGGCACTGAAAAAAGTCCGGCGCAAGTCGGGCTGGAATGTTCTGCCGGTATACGTTGTTAGACATCTTCGGATGTGGCTGTTTGAAAATTAAATAGAAAGAAAGAGAAACGCGGACGGCGGAGTCCTTGCGGTCACTGATCAAAAGTCAGAGACATTCAAGAGAACTAGTCGGAAACGCGTTTCTTACAAGAGCTCATTTGAACCATTTCGGTGGTTCATGTGAACTCCGTCAATAAAAACGTGATGACCGAGACAAGATCATTCTCTATTCAACTTGAGAGTTTGATCCTGGCTCAGAGCGAACGCTGGCGGCAGGCTTAACACATGCAAGTCGAACGCCCCGCAAGGGGAGTGGCAGA
>Ga0114964_10000633_pt1 | contig 26985 bp, 24 predicted proteins | sample C_131016_MF_Meta_FD_92638 | JGI IMG/M metagenome (GOLD analysis project Ga0114964, IMG submission 92638) | Freshwater microbial communities from Lake Croche, Canada to study carbon cycling - C_131016_MF_MetaG | ecosystem: Environmental > Aquatic > Freshwater > Lake | place: Lake Croche, Canada...
GATGGCAATTCAGAGGGGGCATTGCCGAGCCCGATCGCAAAGCCTTTTTGTTCACCAATGTGACCGACAGCAAAGGCCACAAATACGACATCCCCGTGGTCGTTGGCGCTTTGGCCGCGAACCGAGAAATCTACAGCATTGGCATGGGCTGCAACATTCAAGACATTGGCAAAACTTGGAACAAAGCGATCGCCAACCCCATCAAGCCACGAGTTTTAAAAGAAGCACCCTGCCAAGAAATCGTGATCATGGGCAAAGACCTTTTAAAACCTGGCCAAGGCTTGGACGGTATCCCCGTGCCCATCTCTACACCCGGATGGGACAATGCACCCTACACCACCTTGTCTCAATACATCACCAAGGATCCTGAGACGGGCATTCAAAACATGGGCATCTACCGAGGGCAGATCAAGTCACCCACACGGCTTGGCATGAACCCGTCCTTAGAGAACCAACCTGGTATTTATGCGCATTGGGAAAAAGCCAAAGCCAAGGGGCAGAAGTTACCGGCAGCGGTGATCCTGGGCTGCCCGCCCTGTGTGGCCTTCACCTCTGCTCAAAAACTCTCTGAAGACACAGATGAGTTCGATGTGGCCGGTGGTCTAGCGGGCGCGCCCATCAATGTGGTCAAGTGCAAAACGGTGGACCTCTTGGTCCCCGCAGAGGCTGAGATCGTGATCGAGGGCTACATCATCACCAAGGATTTGGAGCCGGAGGCACCCTTTGGGGAGTCCCATGGACACGTGAACTTGCAAGAGTACAACGCCTACATGGAAGTCACCGCCATCACCAGAAGAAAAAAAGCGATTCTGACCTCCATCATCTCTCAAGTCACCCCCTCCGAGTCTTCACTGATCAAGCGCGTGGCCCTGGAGCCCGTGTTCACCAACCACTTGAAACGCAATCTGGGCATCAAAGGGGTGATCCGTGTGTCCATGCACGAACCCCTGACCAACCTCAGAAAAGTCATTGCGGTGGTGGTCGACAGAAAAACCCCGGCCACAGAGGTCTGGAGAGCCCTGTACGGGGCCTCTTCGCTGCTCAGATCGGGGGGCAAGTTTGTGATTGCCATCAACGATGACATCGATCCCGACAACGCAGATGCGCTCTTGTGGGCGATGAGTTACCGCGCCAATTTCTCCCTTGATTTACAAATCCTCAATCACCGCGATCCAGGACATGGGCCTAGAAGCGAGAGAAACCATGGAGAAGACGCGTCCTTGTTGGTGGACGCGACCTTGAAGGACAACTTCCCGCCCATTGCTCTGCCTAAGCGCGAGTACATGGAGCGTGCAAAGCAAATTTGGGAAGAGTTGAAATTGCCCCCATTGCGCCCTGAGGCGCCTTGGTTTGGCTACTCCTTGGGCGACTGGACCGAGAGAAACGACATCATGGCCAAGCGTGCGGTCAAGAGCGATTACTTCATCACGGGCGAGGAGATCGCCAAGCAGCGCAGATCCGATGTGCCCATGAACACAGAGATCAAGCACCACATGGACGAATCTTTCTTTGCAAAAGCGGCCAAATCCAACAAAGCACTGACCAAGAAGGCGGCTTCAAAAAAATCCAGTGCTCAAACAGTTGCGAAAAAAGCTGTGCCCAGCAAAAAGAACACCAAGTCGAAAAAGTAAACACACGGATGATCTGAAAGACACCAACAGAACTGGGAGCAAGAGCTTGAACACCGACCATGGCACCATGGTTGGTACCAAGCCTTGAGCTCTCAAGATCCACCATGACCACCTCCAACACCCCTTCCTTTGCCGCATTGAAGAACAAAGGCTTTCAAAAGCAATTGGGCACCTTTGTCTTGGCCATGATGGCCGACAACATTGAGCATGTGATCAGTTACTGGATCATGTTTGAGAAGTTCCATTCTCCCGTCTTGGGTGGCTTTGCGGTGGTATCGCACTGGTTGCCCTTTTTACTCTTCTCGGTACCTGCGGGCGCCTTGGCCGAGCGCTACGATCCCAGACGCCTCATTCAATTGGGCATGCTGATGTTCATCAGCGCCTCCCTTGGGTGGGCCTACTTCTTTGTGACCGACTCTTTGACCCAATGGGCTGCCATGGTGCTGCTCATCCTTCACGGATGCTCAGGGGTTTTGTGGCACACCTCGAGTCAAATGCTTTTGTACGATGTGGTGGAGGCCCCGCTTTTGCCCAGTGCCATTCGGCTCTTGGCCACGGGGCGCTATTTGAGTCTTTTGGTCGGACCGGCCGTGGGCGGCTTCATCCTCTTGCAAGTCGGCGCCATAGAGGGCATGGTCCTCAACGCTTTCTTTTACCTGCCCACCATCCTTTGGCTTTGGAGGGCGCCCTACGGTCATGTCTTCAACCAGGTCACGGTCACCTCGAGGAGGGCCATCAAAGGCCTGGCAGACATTCAATCGACCTTCAAAGACGTCTCCTTTAACCCCACCTTGTTGAGCATGTTGCTCTTGGCCGGTGCAGCCTCCTTTTTTGTAGGCAACAGTTACCAAGCACAAATGCCAGGCTATGTGCACGACTTGGCACACACCGACCAAGGCTTTGTCTACAGCATGCTTTTGGCGGCAGACGCTTTGGGTGCTTTGCTGGCAGGTTTGCTGCTTGAGAGGTACAACTGGATTCCCAACACGCCCAGAGCCGTTTTGATCTTGGCGGCTCTTTGGTGCTTGAGTTTGGGGGCTTTTGCCTTGAGCACCAACTATGTTTTGGCCTTGATCTTGTTGGTCTGTGCAGGTTTCTTGGAACTCGCTTTCAGCACCATGACACAAGCCATTGTGCAAATGAATGCCCCGCCTCAAATGCGCGGGCGGGTCATCGGGCTGTACAACATGTCTTCACTGGGCATGCGAGCGGGTTCTGGCTTGGTGGTGGGTCTGAGCGCGGGCCTGGTCGGTATTCACGCCTCTTTGGCCTTGGCGTGCCTGATCTTGCTTGTTGTCGTGCTCTTCATTTACACGAAAACCCGTACAAAGAACAGTTTCACTTGAGACTTAAACCGTTTAAAGTAGGGCTTGAGCTTTCAAGCCCTACTTTATTCCTTTGACTTGATCAACTGGCCCCACTTATGATTTCTAAAAGACATGCGTTCGCCTCCTTGGCCGCACTGGTGCTGGGCCTGAACTTGGCTTGCACACCCAAAGTGCAAAGCAAGCCTGAGCCTATCCAAGCAGCCGTGGCCTTTGACACCCAACAAACCATGGCTGAATTGATGCTGTGGGTGATCGATCCTGCTGCGGACACGATATGGGACTCGGTCTCTTGGATCAGCAATGAAAAAGGCACCAAGGCCAATGCACCTAAAACCGAAGAGGATTGGAAAGCGTTGAGGATTCAAGCAAGTATTTTGGTCGAATCGGCCAATTTGCTGATGCTAGAAGGACGCGCGAAGGACCAAGGGCTTTGGATGCAACTGGCCCGCAATTTTGGACTTGAAGCCAGGAAGAACTTGAAAGCCATTGAAGAAAAAAATGTGGACAAACTCTTTGAAATCGGTGGTGATTTGGACCACACCTGCGAGTCTTGTCACTTGAAGTACGCCAACTACAAGTGACCTGCATGGCTTCTTGAGCTTTGAGCGTTCAAGGGACAAGCTCTTGCTTTCAGCGCCAACTGGATGATGGGAAGTCTAGCACCTGGAAGACCCCAGAGCTCTCACTGGCGCAATCAACCTCTCAAAGCCCACTCAAGTTTTAAGCGTTCAAGCCGATTTCACAAAGAGGGATAGCAATTAGCAAAATCTCCTCTTGTTCAGATTTGAGTCTTTGATGCGTTTAAATGCATATGCAGCCGTTTCAGCTTGGAGTGCTCAAGCCAACGCGAACAGCTTTGTTCAAAAACGCCAACAAAGCGTGAACGATTTGTTCTCAAGCCTGCAATCGGGCAACTTGGCCAATGCACAAAAGGCCTTTGAAAGTGTTGCAAAGAACAGCCCTGTTCTAACGCCCTCAAGTCCCATGGCGCAAATTGGAGTTGCCTTGGCGAAGGGTCATCTGGACGATGCAAACATGATTGCAAAAACCATCGCATCCTATAAAAACAACTATGCAGCCTTCAGCTCACAAGAGCGCCCAAGCGCGAGCCCCTCGACAGTCACGCCTACTTCTCAAATATCGCCGAGCATGGCCAACCATGTTGCACAAGCGCGGGTGAGCACCAACAGTTTGGCTCAACTCTTTGGCCAAGGCTCACAAGTTGATCTTTACGTTTAAAAATACGAGCTTGGCGTGCTAGTCACATAAATGCCCCCTTAATTTGCACTTCAAGTATGCACCCTTTGAGGATGCAGTTTTCAGAGCATCGATTCGCTCATCGAGTTTCAATTGATCGGCTTTGTCAAACCTGCAGCTTTGACCGCTTCTGTGTAAACTGGTACCTCACCTTTGATCATGGCCGCCATTTGTTCTGGTGTAGTTGTCAGCGCATCAACACCGTAGCTCCCCAATGTCTCAATGACTTTAGGATCTTTGGAGAGTTCTTGAATGGCATTGGAGACGATATCAATGATGGCCCTAGGTGTTTTAACAGGAGCCAGCGTGCCTTGCCATGCCGTCATCTCAAAATTCGGCAAAAATTCAGACACCGTAGGAATATCGGGCAATTGCTTCATGCGCTCCTTGCTTGATACTGCCAAGATTCTAAGTCTGGGGTTCTTTGAGCTACCCATCACCTCTGCAGAATTACCAAACAGCATAGGGATTTGTCCACCCAACAAATCAGACATCACTGGACCACCGCCTTTGTAAGGTATATGCACAATTTCTAACCCAGCCCTGGCTCCGAACAAGGCACCCACCAGGTGACCTACTGAACCCGTGCCCGAGGAGCCATAACTGATTTTTCCTTGATTCGCTTTTCCATAAGCGATGAACTCGGTCAGATTTTTTGCAGGTACTTGTGAGTTGATAGCAAGAATCATGGTCCCCCGACCCGATGCGCTCACTGGAGCCAAATCCTCCAGCTTGTAGTTGACTTTTTCAGTCAAGGGTACGCTGGTTGTTTGTGCTGAAGACGCAAAAAGCAGGGTGTATCCATCGGGCACGGCATGAACTACAAAATCCGTTGCAATCGCTCCAGTCGCACCTGGCATGTTGCGAACAATCACAGGTTGACCTAATTTTTGAGTCAGGCCTGAGGCCAGTAAACGCGCTTGTATATCCACCGTCCCACCCGTTGCATAAGGCAAGACCATGGTAATAGGCCGATTGGGATAAGGAGCAGTTTGTGCATGCAAGGCCCCGTAGAAACAAAATGCACCCAAGAGCAAGGCCTTGATGCTTTTGGGACTCAATAATCTTCGAAATATCTGTCTCATATAAAAGCCTTTCTAAGTTTTATGTATCACCTAACTACCAACCTTCTTTTTGAAGTTTTAATCCTTGATCAATTTAAATTTAGGCACCCCAAGAGTTTCATCCAGGATCTCGTAAACACATTGCACTTTTTTTCCAATGCCTAGGTCTTTCGCCTCACTTTGAATGATGTTGCTCATCAAGCGCACGCCCTCTTGAAGTTCAATGATAGCGATGACATAAGGCAACTCAGCCTTGAAAGCAGGATCTGGCGCTCGGTGAACCTCCGTGTAAGAGATGATCTCTCCAAGGCCCACCGACTCCACAGCTTCAAATTTAATGGCGCTGCATGAACAAACCCTGCGAGTTGGCAGATGGTGTGCACCGCAAGTCGAACACCTCAAAAGCATCAAACGTTCGCTGGCGCAGTTTTGCCAAAAGGACTGGGTCCAAGCAGTGGGTGAAGGCTGGGGCTTTTTAAATTCACTCATCTTGTACTCCTCATTGACCCAAAAGCAATGTGCTGGACAAGGACATCGGCCCACCAATCCCATGCGCCAGGCTCACCTTGGCGTCTTTGACCTGATTGATCCCAGCATCCCCCCTGGCCTGTCGGACCGCCTCTGGCAACACAATGATATGCGCATTGCCCCAGGTCATCATGCCCCCAGTGGTGTTCGTGGGCAACACCCCACCTAAAGCGGTCTTACCAGAAGAAAAATACGAAGCGCCTTCACCTTTTTCACACAAACCTATTTCCTCCAAGGCCAAAATCGCCGCAATGGAGAACGCATCAAACACCTGCGCGACATCAACGTCCGAGGGCTTAAGGCCAGCCATTTCAAAAGCTCGCTTGGCGCCCAAATGTGTGGCAAGGGATGGCAAGTCCCGAGTTTCATGCAAATGGTAGGCGCTATGCCCCTCACCCGCACCTAAAATCCTAACAGGCTTGGACTTCATATCTCTAGCGCGCTCAAGACTTGTAACGATCAATGCCCCACCCCAGTCAGACACAGGACAACAGTCCAGTGCACGAAGGGGAGATGCAATCATGGGCGAATTCAAAACTGCTTCAATGCTCAAGGGCTCCTTTTTTAAAGCGTTCGGTTGACGCCTGCCATGCTCACGCGCTGCAACCGCCACGCCTGCCAAGTCCTGTGGCTTGGCGCCATAGCGATGCATCCAAGCCTGTGCAAGGAGTGCATATTTAGCAGGCACAGTCAGACCAAATGGATCTTCAAAATCGTCGCTCCAAGGCCTTGCAGCTCGCATGGCTTGGATCTTATCGCCCTTGAATTTAGCACCTCGAGAGTCACTCTCGCACACCAGCACAGTGTGTGCTTCCCCACTGGCAATCGCTCTTGCCGCATACATCACGCCTAGCATAGGAGATGCACCCGCATTTTGCAAGGCTGTACTCAGGCGAGCATTGATGTTCAAGGCCTCACCCACCAAGGACGAAAAAACAAAATGCGGATCTGCCGCAGGACTGGCAGTGATCACGCCGTCAATGTCATGACTTCTGATGCCCGCATCATCCATGGCTTTGAGTGCAGCCTCTACGGCCAAATCTTTGGCTGACCTCACCCGGTCTACAAAAAGATCGGCCTCGCCTACACCAGCAATCGCTAAAGAAGAATAAATATTCACCGTATTGAACCCAGGTTTTAAATACAAAAAGCTTTAACCAATCGTTAAGTTAAAACCTGCCTTTGAGATATGGATCATATTGCCCTTGGCCACACTGGAGAGATCCTTGATCAACTCGGACAGGTCCAAAGACTCCGTTTGGTAGAGATCAACAGACGCACCCTTTGATCGCATCTTTTGAATGTCTTCTTTTCTCATCAAGTAGCTCAGTAAAAAATCTTCGTCTGACAAAGATTGTGCATCCAAGTTCTTCCTCAACTCACTCAAGGACAACTCCTGAAAGCTTGAACGCGACAGCTCTTTCGCTCTGGGACTGTTCAAGATTTTCTCTCTAACGTCTGGGTTCATGTCATTGGCCACATTTCCGCCAAAATGACCCAAGGCAAATCGAATCGACTGATCGGTGACTTGCTCATAACGCTTGCCTCTCATCACGTTCACCGCCGCTTGACTGCCTACAAATTGCGACAAAGGAGTCACCATGATGGGATAACCAAAGTCTGCCCTCACTTGAACCGCCTCTTCAAGCGCCAACGGCAACTTGTCCTCAGCACCCACTTCCTTGAGTTGATTTCTTAGGTTGGAGATCATGCCACCTGGGACTTGGTGGATGTATTGTGCGCTATCAAATTCTACGGGTCGTCCCACAGGAAAATTTTCTCTTAGGGCAATTTTTTCAAAATGCTCTCGAATGGGGTACAGGCTCGTCTCATCCACATCCACTTGATAGCCTAAGACCCGTAAATTGGAGATCACATTAAAGACCGACGGCAATGAAGCATCATCGGCCAAGGGTGGAATGGATGTGTTGATGATTTTCACACCCAGCTTCACCGCCTCAATGACGCACAAGGGCCCTAAACCTGTTGAGCAATGGGTATGCAACTCAAGTGGCGTGTCCTTGGCGAGCTTTAACATCAAGGGCACCAATTCACGCGTTCGCTCCGGCGTCAAAAGACCACCTGGGTCTTTCAAACAAATTCTAAAGGGCTTTAATTTGAGCGCTTCTTTGGTTTTTTGAACATAATAATCGGTTGTGTGCTTAGGAGAAATGGAGTAGGTGATGTTGATGATCGGTTTGACACCCGCTTTGCTTGCAGATCCAGCTCTTAATTTCCATACTTTTGGATCGTTCCAAGAGTCCGACACCCGCACCTCTTGAATGCCAGTCTCAGCCATGATGCGCCAAAACAAATCAAGCATCGCCGGTTGGTCGGTACCAAACACATTCAAGCCCCCCGCATTGACGCGCAAAGGAGTCTTGCCACCCTTTTGATGCAACAAGCGCATCCTTTGAAAAGGGTCCTCGGACAAATCTCTCACGCACTTTCCAATGAAAGACGGCGACAAAACCTCTAAGGCGTTGAATCCTGCTTGATCCAAACGTCCTATGATCGGCAGCATCATGCCAGTGGTCATCCTCTCAGCCCAAAGACTTTGATGGCCGTCTCTAAGTGTGACGTCAACGAGTTCAATTTTATTCATTCAATAAACCTCAATGCAATTTCAAACTAATTCTTTGCGATCGATCAGGGCCATCTCTTCAATCATCTTGTCAACCAAGACCGTGTTGACCTCCCCGCTGATGAAACTGGGGTGCGTGATGGCAAATTTGATGAAGGGCAAGGTCGTACCAATCCCCTCAATTTCAAAGTAATCAAGTGCGTGCTTGAGCCGCCTGATGGCATCCAACCGGTCCACACCATAGACGATCAATTTGGCCAACATGGAGTCGTAATCAATAGGAACTCTGTAGCCAACAAAACAGTGGGTATCCAAACGAATATTGGGGCCCGTTGGAGGAATCCACTTGGTGATCAAGCCCGGACTGGGTCGAAAGCCCTCAGAGGGCACTTCCGCATTGATACGGCATTCAATGGCATGACCTCTAAAAATAACATCCTCTTGCCTGAACCTCAAAGCTTGACCGCTGGCAATTCGAATTTGCTCCTCCACCAAATCGATGCCAGACACGGTTTCAGACACGGGATGCTCCACCTGAATTCTGGTGTTCATCTCCAAAAAATAAAATTCCGATGTGTCTCCGTCCAAGATGAACTCAACGGTACCCGCGTTTCTGTATTCAATCGCCTTGGCCAACTTCAGAGCAGCTGTTCGAATTTGATCGCGAACGGTTTGAGTCAAAGCTGGCGCGGGAGACTCTTCAACCACCTTTTGATGCCGCCTTTGAAGCGAGCAGTCTCTCTCTCCCAAATGAATCAATTGACCATGGTGATCCCCAAGCACTTGAACTTCAACGTGCCTGGCGTTGGAGATGTATTTCTCCAAATAAAGAGTGTCGTCCCCAAAAGCAGATCTGGACTCGGCGCTAGCAGAGCTAAAAAGACTTGGCATTTGTTCAGCCGAGCGGACAATCTTCATGCCCTTGCCGCCACCGCCAGCGGCCGCTTTCAGCATCACGGGAAATCCAATCTTCTCAGCCAAAGCCAAGGCATGATGGGCGTCTATCACCTTTTCTGAGCCGTTGAGCATTGGCACCTTTGCTAACTTGGCAAGCGCCCTAGCTTGCAATTTATTGCCCATGCTTAAAATTTGGCTTGAGGTGGGACCAATAAAAACAATGCCTTCTTCTTCACACGCCAAGGCCAAGTCTTCGGATTCAGCCAAAAAGCCATAGCCCGGATGCAAGGCCTGACATTGCGTACCAGTTGCAACAGCCATCAGCGCTGAGATCTTCAAGTAACTTTCACTTGAACTTGCAGGTCCAATGCAAACCACCTTGTCTGCCATTTGGGCGCCCAATGTAGTTCTATCGGCCTCGGACACGACCAAGACAGACTCAATCCCTAGGGCTCGACAAGCGTGAACAATGCGAACAGCAATTTCACCTCGGTTGGCAATCAAAATTCGCTTGAAGGTCACAGTATCAATAGCTTGAGCCATGGTCAGAAATAATACTCGCGGGTTAAAACACTAGGGTCAATTGGGACAACTCTATTTCACTTTGACATGAAACAAGATTTGGCCATACTCAACCAACTCGCCATCGGTCACGCAAATTTTAGAAACATGCCCCTGCACGCCGGAAGGAACAGCGTTGAACATTTTCATGGCCTCAACCAAGGCCACGGTCGTATCCGCCATCACAAGGGTACCTAATTCGACATATTTTTTTGCCCCAGGCTCAGACTGTGAGTAATAACGACCCACCAAGGGCGATTTGATGTGGACCTCATCGGGACCCAAGCTGGCCGCTTCATCGAACACAGTGGCTCTGGATGAAAGTGAGCCAATTGGCGCTTGCAAGGCAGGCGTCTGCAAAGATGAAGCTTGAGGGGTCGCAGCACTTGGCGACATCACAGTGGGTTGAGCTGGCAGGCTGCCCTTGCCAATTTTTATTTTCAAGTCTCCCAACTCAAGATCCAAATAATTCAGACTTGAATCATTGAATGTAGAGATGATTTTTTTGATGTTTTGAACTTCAGCATCGTTCAGTGGAATATCAGATTGACTCACGTTTTGCCTCGAAATTTAAGATTGATACAACTTGACCCCATTGGAGGCCGTTTGGGGAATGACCATTTCGCAACAATGCTCTGATACCCTCAAGGAGGCCTCAGTCATGGATTGAATTTTGACAGGATCAAAACCAGGCATGTACTCCATCAAAACCAAACCTTGCGGTGTCAACTCGATCACAGCAATATCACTATAGATTCTCTTTACACACTGTTGGGCTGTTAGAGGAGCTGCACAGCGGTGAACAATCTTAGGTTGACCCTTGTTGCTCACATGGGTCATGGCCACATAAATATTGGGAGATCCAATGGCCAAATCCATTGCGCCACCAACGCCAGGCACAGCTTCACCTGGAACTTTCCAATTGGCAAAGTCTCCATTTTCAGCCACCTCAAGGGCCCCCAAAATGGCATGCGTCAAGTGTCCACCTCGCATCATGGTAAAAGAGATTTGTTGATCAAACAAACTTGCCCCCAAGGCAAGGGTACAAAAACCCTTTCCAGCGCTGATCAAGTCCAAATCAAGGCTCTCCTTGTCAGGTTTGGGCCCCACGCCCAAAATACCATTTTCACTGTGCAAAAAGATTTCCTGATTGGGGTCCAAATAGTTAGCGACCAAGACGGGTATGCCGACCCCCAAATTGACATAACTTCCCTCATGCAAATCCCTTGCAATTCTCCATGCAATACCATCTCTAGACAAATTTCCCATCATGAACCCTCCTTTGGAAGCTCTAATAATTTAGGCAGCCGAGCGACCTCAATCACGTGATCCACAAAAATACCTGGCGTGTGAACATTGTCAGGCTGGATGTGGCCAGCTGGAACCAATTGGTCCACCTCAGCAAAGACCTTGTCACCCGCACTGGCCATGACCATGTTGAAGTTGCGCATGGTTCCTCTGTAAGACAGGTTTCCAAAACGGTCTCCCAAGTGGGCTTTCAAGAAAACAAAATCTGCTCTTAAGGCAAGTTCAAGCACATGCTCACGACCATTCATGGTTCGAGTCTCCTTGCCGTGCGCCAATTCTGTTCCCGCACCCGTTGGCGTATAAAAACCACCCAACCCATTACCGCCGCAACGAATACGCTCAACCAAACTGCCCTGAGGGACCAATTCCAACTCCACTTTGCCTTTTAAGTAAAGATCTCTAAACCCTGAGGCAGTTGGCGCTGGATAAGAAGCGATGAGTTTTCTAGCCAAACCCTCAGCAAAAAGAGCGCCCAACGCAAATGGCCCCGTTCCCGCTCCATTGCTGATGATCGTTAAATTCTTGACTGCCTTTCGTCGAAGTGCATCGATCAATTGACCTGGCATTCCAGCGTTCCCAAATCCACCAAGCATGATGCTAGCGCCATCAAAGACACCTTCGACCGCTTGATCACAACTGTCTATTTGCTTATTTATCAAACCCAACCTCCAGTTAAAAAATCACACCTACATTCAATTCCAGCTTACACGATCAGGCCAATGATCCTTGGTGTTGATGCAAGATTTGATATTGATCGTGCAAGGGACTCAAGAGCAAATCACAGCCTAGAGCTGCCACGGTTTTGTCATTGGTGGCTAAGAGATCCAAACTTGCACACAATTGCGTTTCATCCGATTTGATACAGAGCACATCCGGGAAACGCACCCTCCAATGAGGCTCACTGGGGTAAGCACTCGCTTGAACGATCACCGATCCTCTGGAGGATGGTGCATCACTTCGACTGGCAAACACGATGTGTACTCTGTTTTCTGCCACTCGCTCCCTCAGGCCCAAGTCCACCTCCTTGTCATTCTCAATGGAGCCACTCACACACACCACTTGAGCACCCAAATAGGTCAAGACTCTGAACGACTCCAAGATCTGAGCATCCAAGCCACCTAAGAGTCCAATTCGACCGATGGGAGTTTGAAAGACCTTGAATTCAGAGCCTTCAAAGGCCCAAGCACGGGTCTGTTCTGACAGATGAATTTGAATTTGTGTTCCATGAACAGCGCCTGTAGGATCAATCAAATCCATACAAAGCTCATATTTTGTAGCTTGTCGGGCACTGACTTTGATGCATGAGAAGACCACCCAACAAGAGGTCTTTCGTGCGGTTGCTTGGACCTCTTGAAGGGCTTTGATGTCCAAGACCGCTGCATTGGCGGGGTCGAAATCTTGTGCCTTTAGGTCATGCATGATCAATTGCGGCAACACCACCAGCCGAGCACCTTTTTCCAGCACCACCTGAGCGCACTCTTGAAGGGCAGCATGCAAAGCTTCTGCCCCTAAGCCTTTGGGCTGAAGGACCGCCACGCCAAGAGAGGCTGGCCCTTTGCTCTGATGGCTGCCGGTTGGGTAGGTTGGCTTTTTCAAAAGATCTGCATAGCACTCAGGCCGCCTGAGTTTAAACAGTTTGTTTTCCTTGACCGACACCATCTCTGGGTCGTTGAAGTCCACATCGGCCCAAACAAAAGAGTCGTTCAAAGCATCGGCTCGGGCGACCACGTCGCCATGGGGAGAGACAATTTGACTGCCACCACTGAAACGATCCAAAGCGCCCAGGTCTCTTTGACCGACTTTGTTCGCACTGGCAATCCAAACCTGGTTTTCATAAGCACGAACGGGAACATGCAAATGAGTTTCATCCGATCCTCCAGAATGCAAGGTGTTGATCAGCAATTGAGCACCACTCAATGCAAGCACACGTGTCGTCTCTGGGATCAAGCCATCGGCGCAAATGTAAAGACCCACCCGTGCAAAAGGCAATTGAACCACGGGGTTGCCAGTGCGCCCTGGCGTGGCCCATGCAATTTGCGGTCCAAAGGGTATTTGCTTTTGGTATTTAAGAACAATCTTTTTATCTGCAGAGATGATGACGCTGGTGATGAACGTCTCTTCTTCCAAACGCTCAATCACGCCAATGGCAATAAAACAACCATGTTCTCTTGCTTTCTCAGCAATGGCAGACAAAAACGGTCCCTGCATCGTCACACCATGAGCAAGTGCATCAGACTTTGACTTGACCAAACCTGCAGACCAATTCGACATCTCAGGCAAGACGATCAAATCAGGCCCCACACTGCTGGCTTGATCAATCAAGTTCAAACATTGGATCAAATTTAAACTCTCATCGGGAACCAATGAAATTTGACAACAAGCAATCCGAGTCTTGTGAGAAGGTTTTACAAGTGTCATGATTTAAATTTTGAACTGCGGTTCTTTGGATCAATCAACTTTCGAACCACTCATTTTGATCACCGAACTCCAGCGCTTGCTCTCTTCTTGCATGTATTGGGCCAACTCCAAGGGCGTGCTTGCAACGGGCTCCATGCTCAATTCAGCCAATTGTTTGGCAACGTCTGGCATTTTCAAAGTCTCTGACACAGCGTGCGCCCACAGGTCTGCGATTGATGAAGCCAGTTTCGGAGGACCGACAATACCGAACCAAACAGCTGCGCTAAAACCCGGCAGAGTTTCTGCAAGGGTTGGCGTTTCCGGCAACAAGGAACTTCTTTTTTCACTGGCCACTGCAATGGCTTTTAGCTTTCCAGAACGAATATGCGGCAAGGCTGTACTCAGCTCAACAAACAACATGTCAACTTGAGCGCCCAAAAGGGCCATCAAGGCCGGCGCACTCCCTTGAAAAGGAATCCCAACAATCTTCACTCCGGTCATGTACTTGAACAAATCAGGCGTGAGTGAGGAAGGGGAACCAATAGCTCCTGATGCATAGTTCAATTTATCCGGCGCTGCTTTTGCCGCATTGATCAGTTGCTGTAGATTTTGTATCGATCCGCCTGCTTTGGTCACCAGCACGTTCGGCACAGATGCCACCACGGTGATAGGCGTAAACTGCTCGGGGTCATAGGTGATTTTTGAGTAAAGTGTTTTGTTGATGACCAAAGGTGCTGGGTGAGCCAGCATCAAGGTGTAGCCATCAGGTGGCGCCTTGTAAACAAACTCTGCCGCAATGTTACCCCCGGCACCCGCTCGGCTCTCCACCACGACAGGCTGGGACCATTTTTCACTGAGCTTGGTAGCGATCATTCGCGCCAACACATCCGTTCCTCCTCCAGGAGGACTTGGGATGATCAACTTTACAGCTTTGTTCGGATAGGCAGGCGCAAGTGTTTGTGCATACCCACTGCACATCCATGCACCAGACATCAAAAAAAGCATGAGCCAAGAACAAGTCTTGATATACAGAGAGCTTTTAAGCATAGGTTTTTTGATCGATGAAGAAGTTGATTGAGCGTGTTCTAGCAGAGTTCTTATTCTTGTTTGATGTTGGCGATTTTGGACATTTTTTTATAAAAATCGATATCGCTCGATAACAAGGACAAGGTCTGCTCAGGCGTCTTGTAAAACGTGTCCAACCCTGCGCCAGCCAATTTATTTTGAATGACAGGATCAAGTGAAACGGCCTTGACATCGGCCTCAAGCTTTTTCATCAAAGCTTTGGAAGTCCCCGCGTGCGCAACCAAACCATAATAATTTTCGACCGCGTAATCCTTGAGCTCTGCCATACCAGACTCGCTCACCGTTGGGATGCTTGTGGCATTGGGGGAACGCTTTGCACTGGTCACCGCCAAAGCTCGCATTTTGCCTTGCTGAATAAAAGGCAATGCTGGAGGCAAGGTCACCGCAATGACATCCAACTGATTGCCAAGCAAATCGTTGACAGCAGAGGCACACTTGTAGGGAATGTGCTGCGCCTTGGTACCAGTTTGGTACTTGAGCAACTCCATGGCAAAGTGGTGGGTCGTGGCAATACCGCAACTGGCGTAATCCATCTTACCAGCCTCAGATTTCAAAAGTGCAATGAACTCTTTGAAGGTGTTGGCTTTGACCCGGTTGTTCACGGCGATCACTATTGGGGAGGAGCTGACCAATCCAATCGGTGCAAAGTCATTGACCAGATCAAAGGTGGTCTTCTCCAAAAGCGCTGCATTGCCAACTTGGGAAGCTGAGACCAAGAGCAAAGTGTATCCATCGGCTTGTGCGTGGTAGACGAAGTCCGCCCCTACATTGCCACCTCCACCTGGCTTGTTTTCAATGAGCACAGGCTGTTTCCATAACTCTGAGAGCCTTTGGCCTACGATACGCGCTGTCACGTCAGCGCCCCCACCTGGCGGATAGGTCACGATGACCTTGACAGGCCGACTGGGATAGTCTTGAGCAAATGCTGAACAAACAAGCCCTGTTAAAAGTAAACCGATTTGTAAAAAATATTTCATCATCATGCTTTCATTGGATAAACATCTTCACTGCTTCACTGCTTCACTGGCTTGATGATTGATCAAGTCCAGGGCCGCGTCCACCATGCCTTGATACCCTGTACATCGACACAGGTTACCTGACAAAGCCGCCCTGACTTGCTCCTCACTCAAGGCGTGCCCTTTGCTGTCTGCCATCAACTCCTTGATGGTCATCACCACACCAGGGGTGCAAAACCCACATTGCAATCCATGGTGTTCTTTCATTTTGATTTGAATCTCTGACAAAGATCCATCTGCATTGGCAATGGACTCGATGGTTTGAACATGCTGGCCATCGGCTTGAACTGCCAACATCAAACAGCCACGCACAGTCTTTTGATTCACCAACACTGTACATGCACCGCAGACCCCATGCTCGCACCCAATGTGCGTGCCTTTTAATCCGATTTCATTTCTCAAAAAATCGACCAAGTTCAATGCGCTGTCGACAGTTCTTGAATGGCGTTGATCATTGACCGTTAATTCGATGAGATGCTTAGCCATGGAGGGGCTCCTTGTTCATTTGAAGGGCTTGGCTCAAAGCGCGTTTGACCAGCACTTGAGCCAGCACATTGCGGTAGGCGGCCGTGTTGTCCAAATCCCCTTCGCCTGGCAAGGTTTTGATCTGCGATTGGATATCATCAAGGATGCTCTCTGACCAAGCTTCTCCTTTGTATTTCTCCTCAAGCTGGTACAAACGTACAGCGGTGGGACCCAGCCCGCCAATACCTATTTTCAATTCTTCTATTTTTTCTTGCGCATCGAGTCGCAACACCACAGCCACCGATGAAATAGAGAAGTCTGCGGGCCTTCTAGAAAACTCAAGAAAGACACAACAGTCTTTCGCATGAGAAAACGGCATGTAAATTCGCGTCAAAATTTCGTCCGCGGCGAGGACAGAGCTCAGGAGACTTGAAAAAAAATCCTTGAATTCAATTTGTCTTCTACCCCTTGTGCTGGCCACCTCTAGCCTGGCATCCATCGTCAAGGCCACCAGTGGCAACTCAGCGGAGGGATCCAAATGACAAATGCTCCCGCCAATGGTGCCCCGGTTTCTAGTTTGTTGGTGTCCTACATAGCGAATCGCTTGGTACAAGAGGGGGACTTCTTTTTCAAAACCAGAGAATTTCTCAATCTCTCTTTGCCTGACCATGGACCCGATTTTGTAGGCCCCAGAGACTTTTTCAATGACACTCAGCTCAGCAACTCGACCTAAATCAATCAAATGATCAAAGCCCCCTAACCTTAAATTGAGCATGGGCATCAAGGACTGACCACCGGCTAGCACTCTGGCGTTTTCAAGATGGGACAACAACTCCAAGGCCTCATCGAGTGTGCTGGGTGCGTGGTAGTCAAAATTTGCAGCTTTCAAGATGTTCTCAATGGTTCGTTCATGGGTTCAGCATCAATGGCTGAGCTTGAGATGATGCGCTTTAGAAATCATGGCCTGCAATTTAGCTGGGGTGATGGGCAAATCACACAAGTCGAGCTTGAAATCGGACAAGGCATCATCAATGGCTGACACGATCGCTGAGGGTGCACCAATCGTGCCACTCTCGGCCGCGCCCTTGACGCCCATGGGATTGAGAGGTGTAGGAGACTCCATGTGCATGATTTCAATTCTGGGCACCACATCCGCCGTGGGCAACAAATAGTCGGCATAGGTGGCCGTCAAAGGCTGCCCCTCTTCGTCGTAGCGCATCCACTCAAAGAGCGTGGCACCAATGCCATGAACAACACCGCCCAAGACCTGTCCATCCACCATCATTTGGTTGATGATGCGACCACAGTCGTGCATGACCAAGTAACGATGGATCACAACCCCACCCGTTTCCACGTCCACCTCAACCTCAGCCAAGTGCGTCCCGTTGGTGTAGGTCAGTCCCGTAGGCTCAAAATCCACAAATTCGGCCAAACCAGGTTTCAAGCCTTTTGGTAATGCAAAACCCGGCACCCCGGCAAGCTTCCTAGCAATCTGTGCAAAGGACATTTTGATCTCCCCTGCCCCCTTGACTTTGACAAAACCTTGATCAAACTCCAAGTCGTCCTTGGACACTTCTAAAAATTCACTGGCCGCCAATTTGATTTTTTCTGCGATCAACCCAGCCGCCAGAAAAACAGCATTGCCCGCCGTCACCGCTTGCCTAGAGGCAAATGCCCCAAAACCCAATCTGCTCGCATCGGTATCGCCGTCTTGCACTTCAATTTCATGGGCTTGCACACAGAGTTGCTCGGCCACGATTTGTGACAACATGGTCTTCACACCTTGACCTTGTGCAGTCGCTCCAGTGGTCACCACAATTTGCCCAGAAGGGCCGATGCGAACGGAGCCACTCTCAAAGGGTCCCCTGCCCGTGGCTTCGACATAATTGGCCAGGCCCAGACCGATGAACTTACCTGAACCACGCGCTACACGTTGGCGCTCCTTGAAGCCCACCCAGTCAAAGGCCTCAAGGGCCCTTTTTTGCGACTCCAAGTAGTCTCCGGTGTCATAACACATGGCGGATCCATCTCTTTGCAAAATTGGAACGGTGTAAGGCATGGCATCTGCCGGTATGAGGTTTCTTCTTCTCACCTCTGCACGGTCCAAGTTCAAAGTCTGGGCAATTTTGTCTAAAAACCGCTCCATCACGAACGTGCCTTGAGGTCTTCCCGCTCCTCGTGTGGGCGTAGCGGGCACCATGTTGGTCAAGCAAAGGGAAATTTCAATGTCCAAAGCAGGCAACACATAAGGCCCCACCAAATTCGTGACCGCGTTGTACGGTAAGGCCACACCATAGGGCGTGCACGCACCGTGGTCGTGGTACAAATGACCCCTGATGCCCAAGAGTTTGCCCTGATGGTCAAAGGCCACGTGCATGTCCCAGTACTGTAAACGCTCCAAGACAGTTGCACTAAAGGACTCCAATCGGTCTTCGATCCATTTCACCGGATGACCGCAAAGGATTGCAAGAGCTGGTATCACGATTTCTTCAGGATGGATCACGGCCTTGGGTCCAAAGCCTCCACCCACATCGGGTGCAATCACCCGAACTTGATGCTCGCCAAGCCCCAAGGACTGCACCAACAAGTCACGAGCACGGTGAGGCATTTGGGTGCTGTCCCATACCTTTAGTTTTTTTTCAAATTGATCAAATACCGCCACGACGCCTCTTGGCTCTATGGAGTGTCCGCCGCCTTTGTTGAGCGTGAACAACTGAGACATTTGGTGAGGGGCTTGCTCAAAGGCTTTTTGCGTTTCACCATAATTGACCCGAGCGTGGGCGACCAAATTGCTCTCACAGTCCAACCGTGCTTTTGGAGAATTCTCTTGAAGTCCTCGCCTTGGATCCACCACCACGGGCAGACTGTCGTACTCCATGTAGACCAATGCTGCTGCGTCTTCAGCCGTTCGACGAGAATCGGCCAAGACCACCGCAAAAGGCTCACCCACATAGCAGACCTCCTCCTTGGCCAGCCAGGAAGGATCCACATCGAATTGGATCATGGCCGATTGAATCGCCTGTGGGATGCGTTCTTTTTTGATCACCGAGCACAAATCTTTGTGCTCGTAAATCCCAAATACCCCAGACAAGGCTTGCGCATCGTCCTTGTGTATGGAGAGGATTTTTGCATGCGCCACAGCGCTTCTGACAAAGCAGGCATGCAGCATCCCACCCAATTCAATGTCGTCCACAAAACGACCCTGCCCCTTCAAGAGCAAATCGTCCTCTACCCGAGCTACGGAACTTGCATTTCTCATCGTGTCATGGCGAGTAGGCCATCAAATACCCAGTTGCTCAGCCATCCAATCGGCTGACTGCGCCCTGTAGCGATACCCTCTGTTGTGGGCGACGTGGTTACCATCTTCAATGACCAGCAGTTCCACCGGGCCGCTCACCTCAGAGGCGAGTTTTTTCGCATCTTCAGGCGGGCACAAACGATCCAAGCCGCCTGCCACAATGTAGATGGGGCAAGTGATTTGGTGCGTGATACCCTCTAAGCTCAACAGATTGGCCTTCTCTTGGGCCTCTTGATCTGTTTGAGAGTGACTTCTGACGGTGAATGCTTTTTTGGTGAGCTCAGGCAATTTGTCCCAAAGCTTTCCCCAATGGTAGGGACCACAATTGGAAACACAAGCTTTCACCCTTTTCTCAAAGGCCACCGTCCTCGGACCGTAGTACCCCCCCAAACTGATGCCCCACAGACCAATCTTGCTAGCATCCAAGTCTTTGTTTTTCTCAATCCAGTCGATCACCGGACCCACCACGTTTTCATAATCGAATCGAATGGGTAAATCGTATTCCGCCTCACCTTGACCGGGCCCGTCCACGGCCAGCGTCGCCATGCCCCGGTCCAAAAAATACTGCTCAAATAAAATCAACTCTTCCTTGGTCGAGTCCAAACCCATCGTCATGATGACCACAGGACTCGGTCGAGTTGCCTGCTTGGGCCTTCTTAAGATGCCCACCAAATGGGTGTTCTCATAAGGAATAGAAACTCGGCTTCCTGGAGGATTCATGTGAGGCAAGGCCAAGGTATGGCATTCAACAGCTTTTTGATGCGCCACTTTGTGTTGAGCCATGTCGCTCACAAACAGGTATTTACCAAAGTGGTAGGTCACGGCTGCGCGCGTGAGGTGCTCAGCAGCAGAGATGAATTTACCCTTTGCAAGAGCCTCTTTACCCATGAGTTCATGCACCAAAGCACGCTTGGACCATGCGTCACACCAGTCCGCCCAGTGCTCAATGGAATGGGTCACGTCTTTGAAATCACTCGCATTGACGCCATTGATGGTGTAGCGCGCCAACATGTGTTCTCGTGCGTGGGTTACATAATCATCTGTCATTTGAATCTCTATTGATCAAGGGTTAAAAAAGGGGCTCATTCACCACGAATGTTGTTTTCACGAATCAATTTGCTCCACTTGTCAAAGTCTTTTTTGACAACATCTGCAAATGCATCACCAGAAAGACCGGAGGGTTGGAACTCCATTTCTTTGAATTTTGTAGACAATTCCACAGACATCACAGCCGTTCGCACATCTGCGGCAATCTTGTCCGCCACGGCTTTAGGTGTACCTGCAGGTGCAAAAATACCATGCCAACCTGGCTCCTCGGCCATGCCTGGAATGAAGCTGCTCAAAGTCGGTATGTTGCTCAAGACCTCAAGTCTTTTGTCGCCGGTCACCACCAAGGGCTTGACTTTTCCAGCCTTGATCAAGGGCAGCATGGCAGAGGTCGTATCAAAGACAATGTCCACCTCTCCAGCCAACAAAGCTTGGGTTGCGGGAGCACTTCCTTTGTAAGGAATGTGTGCAATATCAATTTTTAAATTGCTTTTGAGTCTTTCCATGTAAAGATGCAAACTCGATCCAAGCCCACCACTGCCGTAGTTCAATTTTCCCGGTTGTTTTTTCGCAAGTTCTACCAACTCTGCAAAGTTGTTCACCGGCAACTTGGAGCTCACACACAAGACGTGCCAATACACCACGGGCTGAACCACAGGCAACAAATCCTTGGTCATGTCAAAGGTCGTCTTTTGCAACTGCTGTGTGACCACAATCAAGGAGCCGTTGTACAAAAGTGTGTGGCCATCGGCTTGGCTTCTGACGACATGGTCTGCACCAATGGCGCCATTGCCTCCCACGCGGTTTTCAACCACGACCGCTTGCCCCCAAAGATCATGGAGCTTGGCCGCAATGACACGGGCCGTTACATCCAAAGTGCCGCCAGCTGTAAAGGGCACCACGATCCGAACCGGTCGATTGGGAAAATCAGCCGCAAAGACCACAGAGCTCAACACCAAGGAGAAGAGACCCGACAAGAGGCGATGGTATCGATGAATCATTGGACACTCCCTTCATCCGTAGACGATTGAGGCGCGAACAGATGCGCCCATTTTTTCTCAATCACTTTCAAATACTCAGGATCCGCTTGCGCGACCTTTGGAAACTCCGATATCCACTCAAAGGGGCGACACGCATCGATCACCGCCCTTGAATTGAAGGTAGGCTCTCCCTTCCTAAGCATGGGTTCGGCTTTGCTGGCCCATGCACGTCGAATAAAATCAATGCTGGTATCAGGATCGGTTCGGGTGCACACCGCCCAAATCACCTCCTCTAAGTTGGTCACGTCAATGTCTTCATCGACCACGATGGTGTATTTGCCCATGTAAGCCGCTGAAGGCAGTTGCGAAGCAATGAAACCCGCTTGCCTTGAGTGGCCTGGGTAACGCTGCTTGATGGACACCACCACCAGCATCCGACCACCACCGCACTCAGGCGCATAGACGCCCTTGATCTCTGGAATGCCAGCGGCCACCAGCGAATCAAAAATCATCGCCGATTTTAAAATCGTGCGCATGTAGGAATAATCATGCGGAGGTTTTGCTGGCGGACACCCAAGCATGATGGGATTGTTCCTGTACAAGACACGCTGAACTTTCAAAAGAGGCTCTCTTGAGACGCCGCTGACATAGTAGCCTGGCCATTCGCCAAAGGGACCCTCATCGGTTTTTTCCCCCTCCATCAACCACCCCTCCAAGACGATTTCAGCACTCGCGATGATGGGCAAACCCGTGACCGTGCTTTTGATCACCCTCACCGGCTCTCCGCGAATGGCACCCACGTAATTCAACTCACTCACACCGTTGGGCACTTCGACTCCACTGATGACCATGAACAAGGGATCCATACCAATGTGGATGACCACAGGCGCACGACCTTCCTTGGCCATCCATTTTTGTATATGCATGTATCCATGCTTGCCAGATACTGCAGCCACAGCAACATGGTTTTTATCAATCAACATGGAGCGATAGGCGCCTAAGTTGACCCAATGCTCTTCAGGGTCCACCGTGGCCACAGACACCCCCGTGCCGATGTAGCGACCTCCATCCATTTCATGCCAAAAGGGGGTTGGGAACTTCATCAAATCAACATCTTCCCCTTCCATGACATTTTCAAAAACAGCGGAAGTCTCTACATACACGGGATCAAAATTTTTAGCCTCTTGGGTCCATTTGTTGGGCAAACCCCTTAAATCAGACACCAAACTTGCATCGGTGTGCTCGATGCCCATTCTGAGCGTCAGGCCCAAGCGCTTGGCACTGTTGGTCGAAGAGGTCAACACCCTAAAACCTTTGGGATACCCTTTGATTTCATCGAACAAAAGTGCAGGACCACGCTTTTTGTAATCGATCTCGGAAATGGCTCCAATCTCTAGATTCCAATCAGCGCCCAGGGGGTGAGCCAATTCACCCATGTCTTGGACAATGTCAAGCCACTGCCTAAGGTCATCGTATTTATAGTCCATCTTCATTCATCTTCATTCATGTCAAAATCTACACTTAGTCCATTCTTGCGCCAGAAGATTTCACAATCTGGCCAAACTTCTCGTACTCCGCCCTCATCACGACACCAAACTGTGCGGGTGTGATTTTGGGAGCCAAACTGATGCCGTAGGAGGTCACAAGCTCTTTTATATCTGGCTCATGGATGGCCACTGAAATAGCTTCACTCAATTTAAAGACCACATCCGCAGGCGTGCCTGCAGGAGCCAAAAAACCAAGGGTGGTGTAGATGTCAAATCCAGGCAAGCCACTTTCAGCAATGGATGGGATGTCAGGAAATGAAGACGCTCGCTGGGCAGTCCCGATGCCTAAAATTTTGGTTTTACCCGATTGCACACCAGCCACCGCCAAGGGGTAACTCAAGAAACCCATCTCCACCTCACCGGCTGACAAAGCCACAGAAGCAGGAGCACCCCCCTTGTAAGGGACGTGTACGATGTTGATGTTGGCCAAAGAGCGAAATTGTTCAGCGGTTAAATGGTGCGAAGAACCAATCCCCGCCGATGCGTAAGAAACCTTGCCAGGATTTTTTCGCGCATATTCAATCAATTGCGCCACCGTGTTGATTTGAAGTGCAGTTGGCACGACCAAAAAGAGAGGTGCCAAATGGGTTTGAGCCACTGGCATCAGGTCCTTGAACGGATCGTAAGGCAGCTTTTGATACAAATGAGGATTGATGGCCCAAATGGGGCTGTCGTAATAAAGGAGGGTGTATCCATCTGCCGCTGAATTGGCAACCATGACGGCAGAAATGTTGCCGGTCGCCCCAGGTTTGTTCTCCACCACGACGCTTTGATGCAAAATATTTTTGAGTTTGTCTGCAATGCGCCTTGCAATCACATCCGGTGCACCGCCTGCAGCGGTGCTGACAATGATTTTGATGGTCTTGGAGGGGTAAGTTTGAGCCTTGGACAACTCACAAAACAAGGCACCCGAGCTCAACAAGAACAGGATGCCGCAAAAAAAAACTCTTTTGATGGTCTTCATTGAAATTCATGCCCGGTAAATTCAATTCTTGAAATTACCTAAAAATCCATCAGCCAGCGGCCTGCTTGGATTTTAAAAAAATTGATGTGCACAAACTGAATCAGCTCGCGTTCAAAAGGCATCCATTTGCATGAATGTAGAAAGTAATGTAACCACTGGGCACTCAGGCGTAAATGGCGTAAACCCTAGAGGAAACCCGAATACACCCAAATTCTCATGCAAGGGTGTGAGGAAAGCTTTCAATGGACTGACAGCAAAAAGTCGACTGTAAAAAATTCAACTGACCTCATTTGCAAAAAAGCCTGGCTGTTGATGGTTCAACCAACGGCAGTCGCCGATTAGCGATGCGTGCTTTGAATCACCGATCGAACAACAGGGTAAATTTGTCCTGCCCATTTCCGACCACTGAAGACGCCGTAGTGGCCCACACCAGCTTGCAAGTGATGTGTTTTCATGAAGAGGGGCAGGCTTGTGCATAAGTCATGTGCAGCCAAGGTTTGGCCAACGCCACAAATATCGTCTCTGTCACCTTCAACGGTGGTGAGAAATGTTTTCTTGATGGCTTGGGGCTTGACCAACCTACCTTTGTAAGTCAACTCCCCTTTGGGCAACTGATGGGTTTGAAACACTTTGTCAATGGTCTCCAAATAAAAGGGGCCAGAGAGGTCCATGATGGCAAAGTATTCTTTGTAAAAGTCACGAACCTGGTCGGCTTTTTCATGCAGGCCTTCATCCCGCAATTTGAACAAATCCTTGAAAGACTGTTGATGTCGATCTAGGTTCATGTTCATAAAAGCACTCAACTGGATAAAGCCAGGATAGACGCGCCGGCCAGCGCCGGCAAACTGACCAGGCACGACATGGATGAGATTTTTTTCAAACCAAGCATAGGGCTTTGATTGAGCCAGATCGTTGACTGCGGTTGGATTGATCCGGGTATCAATTGGACCGGCCATCAAAGTCAGAGAAGCCGGAACGCACGCGTCTTGATCCTCGGCCAACAAACTGGTGGCCACCAAACAAGCGACCGTGGGCTGACAAATGCCCATCAAATGGGTGGGGGGTCCCAGAAATTTCAATGCAAGGATGATTTCATCGATGTAAGCATCAAAATCAAACTCACCCATCGACTTAGGAACATCACGGATGTTGAGCCAATCGGTGATGTAGACCTCATGGTCTTGGACCATGACTTGCAGGGTGCCCCGAAGAAGGGTTGCAAAGTGGCCAGACATGGGCGCTACGAGCAACACCTTGGGCAACTGAGCCGAGGTGTTCTTTTTGAATTTCACCAAACGACAAAAGGCAGTTTGATGAACCAATTCTTCCATCACCTCAAAACTCTGACCCAAAGTGTCGCTGACAGGCTCTATCGCAAAAGCAGGTCTTTGGTGGGTCAAACCCATCAAATCAATTTGTTCTTGGTAAGCCTGAAAACGATGAAGTGCGGGCGACTCGAGGTCTTTGAAGATCTCAGAAACATAGCCGTTGAGCGTTTTCGCCATGTAACGGTAAGAATCGTTGGCGTTGGCAAAGATCTGGTAATTTTGATACATCACGATGATCCTTTGTTTGATGTGCAAATCGTGAACGATTGCTGGATCAGTCGCAAATCTTGTGCCATGGTGGCATATTTATTGCCTATTGGAAGCCAGTTACACCAGGTTTGGAGACATGGCTAAAACAACTTTGACAATCAGCAGCAAGAATTACTCTTCATGGTCCCTGCGTGGTTGGCTGATGGCCAAGATGTCAGGTCTTGATTTTGAAGAGGTCAAAGTGCCGACCGACACAGCGGATGCTCGGGCCGAATTGCTTCTTTTGTCCCCTTCCATTTTGGTTCCTTGCCTTCTTCACAACCAAATCAAGGTTTGGGACACGCTTGCCATTGGTGAATACTTGAATGAGATTGCACCAAAAAAGAACCTTTTACCCACCAATACAGTGCATCGAGCCCATTGCCGTTCCATCTGCGGGGAGATGCATTCAGGCTTTTCAGCGCTGCGTTCGTCCTTGCCCATGAACATCAAAGCTCGCATCCCAATGACCCAAATATGGTCCAAGGCCCAATTGGACATCGACAGAATTTTAGAAATTTGGGAACATTGTCTCCATACCTACAAGGGGCCTTTTCTATTTGGTAAATTGCCCTGCATGGCCGATGCCATGTACGCACCTGTGGTCACCAGGTTTGTGACCTATGGCATTGCCCTGGACCCACTTTTTGAGAAGTACTCAAAACACATCCTCTCCATGCCTTGGATGAAAGAGTGGATGGCCGACGCTCAAAACGAGCCCGATGACATTGATGAACTTGAAGTGGAGTTTTAACATGACAAGCAAGCTTGAATTTCAAAGCGATACCCTTTTCTCGCACGTGAAGGGGCAGGAGACACAATTTCTACCTGGAGGCTTGAGAGACTTCTTTCTCTACAAAGATCTAGGCGTCTCAACAGCCACCAAGGGGCGGGTCATTGCTCATATCGCCAAGGCCAACAAACCCCCAGAAAACGGAACAGGTTGGCATTACCATGTGGCTGAATTTCAAATTGTCTACATGCTCAAAGGTTGGGCAAGGTTCATGTACGACGACAAAGTCACTTTGGTCAACAAAGGAGACTGCGTGCACCAAAGGCCGGGCCTAGTACATTACCTATTTGATTATTCTGAAGACATGGAATACTTGGAGATTGTGGGGCCAGCAGATTTTGGCTCCATTTCAGTCGAAGGTCCCTGCGAAGTGCCTCACGTCACACCCTGGGCCACTTAAGAACTCAGCCATCCGTTTGGAATGTATGAACAACAACACCATGAACCAAGAGAGTTGCAAAACATGTCACTATGTCTTGCATTCTGAGTCATCGAGCACAGGTTTGAGGTGTGGGTATGAGTATTTTCATGGCAGTTTGATTTTTAGAAAAGTTCGCTTGATGAGCTTTTATCCAAGCATTCATCACTACAACTTGTGCGATAAATTTTTACCACCAACGCATGTACTTGAAACCAAGGACTCCTTGTCTGTCTAGA
>Ga0114964_10000635_pt1 | contig 26961 bp, 33 predicted proteins | sample C_131016_MF_Meta_FD_92638 | JGI IMG/M metagenome (GOLD analysis project Ga0114964, IMG submission 92638) | Freshwater microbial communities from Lake Croche, Canada to study carbon cycling - C_131016_MF_MetaG | ecosystem: Environmental > Aquatic > Freshwater > Lake | place: Lake Croche, Canada...
ACGAGCGCAACCGCGCTTCCTCCCGCAACCGCGCCTACGAGCGCAACCGCGTCTCCTCCCGCATCCGCGCCTACGAGCGCAACCGCGCCTACGAGCGCAACCGCGCTTCCTCGCGCAACCGCGTCTCCTTCCGCCCCTGCAGCAGCTGCTGCTGCTGAGGACAACCGTATCTTCATGGTATGGCGTACATACTTTGAGTCTTCTCGAATAAAATGCATAACCTGTCACTGCACAGAGGGAGAAAGACAGGTTGGATGCAATGCGCACACCGCCACGGTCTGTATTTCATGTAACAAAGAACTTCGTGCGATTGAAGTGACAGTATATTACTACCCAAACTGTCGGTACTTTAACGAATACGCGGACGACGTTCCCGAAGACACCACGGCGATTCCCGAAAACACCATGGTGATTCCCGAAAACACCACGACGGTGTTTTCGGTCGATGAACTCGGTGCGCTTCCGAACCACTATGACCCGATCTACGGTCGCGTAAACCTTCTCGAAATCGTGGATAGTGAGATTGGCCGTCCTGCAGAAGAATGGGCCGCTTTTCTCTCCAGCTGCAATGCGCTGAAGACGGGAACCCCCTTTGCAGAAGCATTCAAGGCGTTTTCAAACATTGACTTTTAAAAAATCCCTAAACCCCTCTGGGACATACGGTGTATTTTTCAAATCAGCCCCCATTTCAGCCGATAATTCATGAGGATGCTCCGCTTGGTGAAATCCTCCCCAGGGCCACGACTCTGGCATTTTTTCAATCTGCTTCCCCACTTCCAAATCCCATATCACAATTTCTGTTTCTCGCAATTGAGGATTGGTAATAGATTTATAACAGGCCACGGTGACATAGCGATCTTCAAAAATAGCCCAGGGAGCATCGGCAATGTCGGGGTTGTATCGAACTCGTTCCACTATGCCAATAGGAATCCCTGCAGGTGGATCTTTTTGAATGGTATAGCCCCATCGTTTGTAGTGCACCCTCCAGGCCGTCGGAGATTGTCGTTGCAATAAATGAATCATCTCATGTCGTAAAACTTGTTTGAATCGTTCTGAATCTCTCTGTTTCCAAAGAGAGTGAGGAAAGCGAATCGTAGTTGGATTGGTTGTATGAGGCATCCCACTCTCACACGATTCATCCATAATTTCGAATACTACTTCTTTTCCAGAAATAGTATAGGGAATTGTTTCCAATACAGTGCAAAATTGGTTGCGTCTAGCCAAGGCATCCAACTGACCTGTTAGAGGTTTAACTTGTTTCAAAATTAAATATGAAACAATACTAATTAATAAAATACTTGCAGCTATCTCATAAAGCATTCTACTTAAGTTTAAAAAAATTGATATAGTTTAGTATAATTTACAAATATTTAATACCCCAATGCCACGCCTTCCACGATTTGCGAGAGCAGACGTGAGAGCCTATAATAAAGAAATTCGTGAAAAACGCATAATTGAACGCGATTTTCGTGAAACCCTTGAGCGAATGGTAGCGACCCTTCGCCATTTGGGCTACCCTGCTGAAATCTCTCTTACCGTTCCTACGGTCTGCAATTGGGAAATTGAGTTGGAATCCGAGGCCTCTGATCTTGAGGACTCTGATTCGGATTCTGATTCTCCTGAGTCTGTATATACTCAGGCAGCTCGATCAATTGGAAAAAAACATCGTAAAGAAGAGCGGAAGGCAGCCTATCAAGAACGATTGGAAGCACGTACTGCTGCTATTATTGCAGCTGTGTTTTCTTTTTAAAAGCAGTTTTGCTCCTTTGGGCACTTTTATTCTCATTTAAAATGTTATTGAACCCTGTTTTTTTAAATATAAAAAACATGTAATAAGTTTTTAAATTAATAAAATTGATACTATTTTTGTAAATATAAGAAACATGTAATAAAAACAAAATGGCGACCGCAGCAGCACCCGTGAAAACCGCCCAACAGGACGTCAAGGATGCCGCTGAAGCGCTCAGTGCGGCGCACCAAGCGTGTATCGCACACAAACCCGGCGCTGAAGCTGCTGAAGAGGAGGCTACCCTCCGTCTGGAAGCAGCCGTGGCTGCTTCTAAAGCGGTTAGTCCATGGGTAACGTGGTCTCCCGAACAAATTGTCGCCCACATTAACTACTTGAAAAAAGTAGAGGACGAACTCCCCGCCACGATGGCGAAGATTGAAGCTCAAGCGGCGGCCATGGCTGCCGCTGGAATTGTTGCAGCAGAATCAGTGCCTAGGATCTAAGCCCACCACCAGTGGGCTGTGATCGCTCCAAGAAACTTCATTCCCAATATGAATGTTTTTTAAAACTGGTGTTAATCCGGTTCCAATAATACACGCTACATGATCTACATTATGGCCCGTAGAAGGAAAAGTAGTAATAGCATCCCCTTCTTTGCAACATATATTTTTAACCCGTGGATGCATCAATCCTGCCTGATTTAAATCACCTACAATCAATGTTAGAGTCTTGGAAGTCCCATATTCTTTCACCATCTCTTCCAATTGTAAAGTTCTTATACGATTTGTATAATAGGTTCCCGAATAATACGGTAGTTCCCAATCACTTTGCATATGTGTATTCAGAATACGAATTTGTAAACCATCTTTATGTTGTAAACAGATTGAAAAGAATCCTTTGTTTGCAAAAGTATCCCAGTAACTATAATTAAAAAAAGGTGTAAAACGCAGAGTTATCATTTTCCACAGAGATTTATTTTGAAGAGCGATGCACAATCCACTGGGTACAACACTTTCAATAGCATCATTTGGAAAATAAACTGTATAATCATGTTCTTCTAAGATTCGTTTTAATGTTGTTTGGCGAGATTCGGTAAACACTTCTTGAAAACAGAGAAGATTGGTACCCTCTCCACCACTCCAACGTGCAATCGGAAGTGTATTATCAACGGACCAAGGAAGACCATGAATATTATAAGTTAGAATTGAAATCATCCTATGAATTCAATTCTATTAAAAAATTGATACTTTACCATACACAATAGATCTTATACACAAAATGAGAAAGCCTCTTCGATTTACAAATGATATTATGTCGATCACTCTGGTAGTTCCTATACCAATACGCTGGTCAGAAAGTGAAGCTTCTCCCACAAATAGAGTTCGTACGATGTCAGATGAAAGTGATTGGGTACCGCTTCCTGACAATCTTTCACGGGTTCGCTCTCTCATTAAACATTGGAAGGATGTAAAAATTTCTAAGACTAAGTAGGAATGAGCGAACCAATTGTAGCTGCACAACCAAAAGCGGATACACCAGGTATTACCATAAATCAAAATGGTGTAATTAGTTCTAAGAATGAAGGAAAAGCTGGTAAAAAATTTCACAATGGATGGACAATTGAATTAGAAACATTAGCTGCAGAATGGGCCGATCACGGTGCCTGTTACCAATGGATGCACGAACGATCACGACAACTACAATCGGTCAATAATCTTCGAATGAAAATCCCTGCTATTATTTTAAGCACTCTTACAGGAACTGCTAGTTTTGGTCTGGGATCTCTATTTGGAGATAATAGTGAATCCAAAACTACAGCTCAAATGGTGATTGGATCTATTAGCATTATTGTTGGAGTCATAGGAACATTAGATACCTTTTTTCAATATGCACAATCCTGTGAAATGCATAATACGGCTGCTGTGAATTGGGGTAATTTTCAACGAAACATAGAATTTCAAATGAAACTACACCCGAACGAACGGATTGATGCTATGCCCTTTCTGAAAATGATGCAAAATGAAATGAATCGATTAATTGAACAATCTCCTCCCGTCTTGGCCTGTGTTCTAAAACAATTTCAAACTACTTTTGAAAAGAAAACAGATCTTAAGAAACCTGCTATCGTAAATGGGTTGGAACATACAATTGTGCATATAGATCGTAATTCAAGATTTGTTAGAGTTGCGGAAGAAGCTGTTCATATGATCCAACGAAAGAAAGGATTGCTAAAAACATTAGTGATGGAAGATCTGGACGCAAGAGTAAAAGAAGTGACAACTGCAAAAGTATTGGAACTTACAAACCCTCCTACAGTGGAGGAAGAATCTGCAGAGGAGAGAAGTGAATCCACTCCTCCTACCATTGTCATTCGCGGTATTTAAAAAGTAGGGAAGCTTCATCATTGCCTCGTCCATGAAATCCTCCATTGGAGGATTTCATGGGCTCGATAGCAAAGGAAGACGATGCATTCCTTCTATTCCTTTACTGCCTCGCCCATGAAATCCTCCTTTGGAGGATTTCATGGGCTCAATAGTAGAAATCCATCCCGTAGGGATGGATTTCTACTGTCGCCATTGTTTCCCACAAGGGATGCAACGGATGAAAATTGTCATCGGTTCATCTGCAGAACGAGTCTGCAATTCATAATAAGTTGTCTGCGATTTGCCACAGGCCTTGCACTTGAACATGTTGGAAGCCATATCTTTGTCTCCCTCTAGTGTACGAATTTCTTGTTTTATTTGCTGTTCCACCATAGCCTTCCATTTGGCTGGAAAGAGTTCAGTCATAGGAAGAAAGGGGACTTCATGAATACTAATACTTTTGGAAAGAACAGCGGCAAGAAGATCTGTATTTTTTACATAACTAGATGGATCAAGGTTTGTAATAGTTCGACGAGCAATGACTTGATAATGAGCCTGAAATTCAGGATTCTCCCATCGTCGCCAACAATGCTGCATTCGGCATGTTTCCAATGTAGATCGAAAGATTCCCTTTTCCAAATTCGATTGATCTGAAGAAGTTAGTATAGATAATTTAACAGCAATTGCACTACGAATACCATCTCGAAGAGGGTGTTCTACCTCTGCACTAGTATCCGTTTCCAATTCTGATAAGGCAAAGAAGGCTGGAAGGCGTCGGTTCGGTTTTTTACTGCGTGGTGGAGGACGACGTCGTGGAGCTTCCTCCTCCTCTTCCTCCTCTTCCACTGGAACTTCCACCTCCTCTTCCTTTTCTTCAACCACTTCCTCCTCCTCTTCCTCTTTTTCAGATTCAGAATCTTCCTCTTCCTCTTCCTCTTCTTCTTCCTCCTCTTCTTTTTGCTTTTCTAGAAAAGTTGCCCACATCTTGGAAGTACATGCATGAAGTGCTCCATCGTCCGTAGTAATAACAATTAAAATATCTCCAAATAATTCAGTTTCATCATAAGGAGGTGGTAGAACGTGTTTTGTTTCACTTCCAGTTCTTCCCTTTGTATATCCATAAATTGCATAATTCATCTCTTCAGATTTCCATTCTCCAATTTTTTCTGGTAGTTGCGCCCGTCGCAATACTTTTGCAATTTCACCATCCTCTATACTTTCAATCGTCGTCTGACGAATTGTCCCTTTCTGTTGCAATACAATGCAAGGAGTGGACATTTTTTAATACCCCTCTATTTACGAAAGAATGGACCAATTTTTTAGGTGCTTAAACTACCATTTATAGTATAGTATAACATGAAAGAAATTAGTATTACTTGGAAATCATCCACCCCCCTCGAACTGGAAAATAGACATGTTAGAAGGGTATATAAATGGGAAATGTGTATAGGATTTTTCTATTTAAGTACAAAAGAATGGAAGGCGGAACAACGAAAAGTTCTTCAGGAACTACCTCATATTGAACTTTGTACACCAATAAAACGAGCTGCACCTCCTGCAATTGTAGACGATGCGTGGGAAGAGATTATTCTAGATCATGGAGACTACCAATCTATAGAAGAATCTTTTCTACAAATTCGAATGTCTTCTGAAAATTATAAAGAAAAATTAGTTCTTGCTGCATCACTCGGTTGCCCTATTGACAGTAGCATAACCACGGTTTGTGAGAGGGAACTGGTGCCGGAACTACAGGCTTCACCTGCTCTTCCTGTTTCACCACTTCTACTGGTTCTACCGGTGCAACAATCTCTACCGGTTCCACGGGTTCCACGGGTTCTACCGGTTCCACGGGTTCTACCGGTTCCACGGGTTCTACCGGTTCCACGGGTTCTACCGATAGAACGACATCGGCGGGATCTACATACGAACAACTCTGCTTCAAAGCCGCCTTCAGGAGTTCGGTTTGTACAGAAGGGGACACGTTCAGCAAATTCAATTCCGTCACAGTCGATAGAGTTTCTGTCAGACTTGTAAGGGAAGTTGTATCTATTTCAATCGTGTGTTTTGTAATTGTATCTTCCATTTCTTATTTATGAGTTTTTAACTCTTTCGTAAAAAACGCATCTGTGATTAGTAACTTGTATGGCCATCCCCCGGATTTCTGTAGCTTGGTTGGTGGTCCTCGTCCTTACAGGAATTGCTCTTTTCTTTGCGTATCATATTGGTCGTACTATTTATAGTCAACCTACTTCAGAAACAATGATCGACTCTTACACTACCTCCGCCCCTTTGTTGCGGATGGATGAAGAAGGAGGACTGGAGTCTCCTTTGGAGGGGCCGGAGTATGAGCCACCGAGTGGCTCCCGAGATTCTGCTGGAGGCTATCCTTCCGTCCCTGGACAAACAGAAGAAGATCTCCGCTCCACGGATCCTGTCCAAGCTACCGCTCCTGCCTATCGCTACAGTCCACCAGGGCCGAAAGATCCCCATGCTGGTCCCGCCTATGAACCAGCTGAATTTGGAGATACTATGCGTCACCCCGAAGGAGCCTTTGAAATGAGAGCTCCTGCTACTGATGGCTACATTGCCGCCTCTGGTATGGGAAGTCATGTGAGCAGTCCTGGAGGTAATTCTGCAGTAGGTTATAGTAGTGAAACGGCTCAAAATGCGGGTGAATTTATGAAAGGTATTTTTGCATTTGATGGATCCGTAGAAGGAACGGCGTATTCTGCTCTCTAAAGTAGAGAATGCTCAAACCTCTAACATCTCTGGAGTATCATGTAGTAAAACAATTATTTCATAATACATTTTTGTGCCACGAAGATGCAAACTTTGTAAAGTCGTGGAAATATCGACATCCTACTGCCAGTGCGGGATATTGGGTAGAGGATGTATTAGTGGGGGCCACTCTTGTTCAGGGCAAAACTCTTGAATATATTTTTATTCATCCATCGTTTCAAAATCAAGGAATAGGAAGTCTCCTTCTCAACACGGTGTTAAACAATTGTTCTACAATTTATTTAACAGCTGTGAAGGAACCTTCTGTTCGTTCTTGGTATATAAAATATGGATTTGTTCAGACAGGAGAGGATACGTTTGTTTATCATTTGTCTAAAAAGACAGCCGCTTAAACCAATTCACCTAGAGTTTTCTAAATGGAATCTTTTCAACTTCCGTGGCGACCTCATCGCCAATGGCAACCGACGGATGCTTCCTTTGTCAGCACTCGAACCTTTTACGCTGGAACTCGACCACGTGGGATCCTTTCAGGACTCTTCGTGATCACCACCCCTTCTGAACCGGCTCACTTTCATTCCATGGGATCCATCACACCCATTCGACTTCGGTTAGAAGATTCTTTTTATGAAGATGGAATTACAGTCTTTCTAGCCTATGAAGTTGAGGATTCATTGGTGTTAGAGGATGTATTAGTTTGGAAAGGGAAGGATGTATGGAGTACAGAGGTATTTAAAACTCGTTGGAATTATTTGAATGATTTTTTGAAAGAGTGGAGAGTGGATACAGAGTTGCAAGGGAAAAAGATTTCCATCGCCTCTTACACGTCGTTAAGTGCTATTGTTCCACCATTAGAAGGTAGGATACTTGAATTAATTCCTAACCAAGCGAGGCAAAAACGATTGATCTTGATGGTAGAGTCCGAAAAACCACCCAAAGAGGTGAGCTGGGTAGCCACTCGTGAACCTTCACGAGGTCCTGATGTCTATTCCGTTTCAAAAGAAGGGTCTATTGAATCAGAAGGAATTGCTTGTGTTCAATCTTTGGGGGTCAGTCGAGCCTTGCGTGTAAAAACTTCAGATACCTTTTCAGTTCGTTGCCACTGGCATGAACGATTTAAGAAATGGGAAATTGTGGAAGTACTTTAAAAAGAAGTTACTTTCTTTTTCAAATTATTCAACCTCCATGGACGTGTCGGCAGCAGCAGCAGCAGCCGCTGTAGGCGGCGCGGCCGCCGCCGTAGCTTTCATGCAAGGTCCTTGTTCCAGGTGCAGTTTTCGCACGACAGAAGGAGGGTCTTGGAGGATGACGGGGACGAGTCCAGCCGCAGCAAGAACGGCCGCATCATTGTCCGCCTTCTCAGGAGAAAGCCGACGGCCTGGAGCCCAAGGAGGGTTCTCAGCCCGAGGTTTGGGGAGAGGGGTCTCTATGGGAGAGAACTTGGCCTCAGGCCGATCGGCTCGAGGGGGGGTCCACTCTTCAAATGGAGGGTTCACCGTGGGTCCCTCCGTATAATACGCAGGAGGGTTCACCGTGGGTCCCCCCGTATAATACTCAGGAGGTGGCTCCTTGGGATGCGGTGGAGGAAAGACTGAATCCATTGTGTTGTATGTTTTCTATAGTATAGAAAGAAGCATCAATTTTAATCAAAAAGGAAGCGCTGCTACCAAAGATGCAATGCTCCACATTGACATATGGGCATTTTTTGCAGCAAATGCGGAGCGTCGCAATTCTTGAAGGCTACTTCCTCCAAGATCTGCGACTCGATCAAAAGCGCTCATGAGGTTGCATGGGTTGGCCACAAGAGATCTCTTGGGCCTTCTCCTGCGAGAGGGAGCGGAAGGGCACACTCTTGTGCACACGTTCATGCGCTGGATAGGATTTGACCGGAAAGGTCGTGTCGGTTGACGGAAATGCCTCCGACGACGAAGAAAATGTTTGCCGCTCTTACGGGGGGGAGTGTGCGACATGTTTTTCCAAAAGTATCTTATTCTTTTATAAAAAATGCAGTTTCAATTTTATTAAAGTTTAATCAAAGAATTCCTCTGTTGGCCACTCTTCAGTAAGAATATTTCCATTCTCTTCATATCCATACGGTGCATATACACCACAATACAAACATGTTAGAGTGCGTACATCCATTTTATGATGGCAATGAGGAGGAGGAGGGAGGGGTCTTGCAGTAATTACTAGAACCCCCCACACACAAAGTCCAATCAGTGCAATCAACATAAGAACCTCCATCGTCATTTTACAAGTGTACGAAATTAAATTAATTATATCATTTTTTTCAGATGTATCAGTAGGAATGATGAACCGAGAGCGACGCAATGTAACACGCAAACGATGCGCGTTACGAGGCGGTGGGTTTTCCACCAATCCCACCAGCTTCTTCCCTCCTGCCGGATTTATGGCCCCTCGTGAAACCATCCAATGGCAGCCCGAACAGGGCCTGGCCTATGCAAGGAATGGCATGTTGGTAAATCAACCCAACCCGGCGTTGGCGCAGACCCCTATGGCGGGGGGTGCGAGGCGTCGGCGTCTGGAACGTCTTCGCAGGAAGATGCGAGGAGGTGGCTGCGGTTGCGGAGTGCAGAAAGGAGGTGGTCTCTCTTACGCTCCCGTCGGGTCTATGAGCAACTTAATGTATGGTATTTCAGGAAAGGGAGGATATGAAACTGATCCTGGAGTGAGTGTGGGAGGGGGGGGACCCAATGTAGGAGCGCTGATTGGTCCCAACGAATGTGCCCCCTCTCTTCGAGCAGGGATGGTGGGTGGAACTCGTAGGAAACATCGCGGCGGAGGGGGCAGCACCTACACCGGTGCCTCCTGCTCCTCTCGATCCGGTTCCGAACTCCCCGTCTATGCCAATCCTTCCGCCGGATTTTCCCAATCTCCCTCCACCTGGTCTCTTCCTCAAGGTGTGGCCAATGCATACCAACTGTACAACCCCGTTGTTGCTCGTGTAGGAGGGGGACGAAAGTCACGAAAACTCTATCGTCAGCATTAGTAGAGATGTTCGCAGCGGGTGCAGCAGTAAAGATCCCTGAGATTTGGGACAATGCAAGTATATTATTTACAAATGGTACACATATTTTATCAGGAGTTTCACTTAAAAAAAGAAAAAATAAGGATGGAAAATGGGAACCTAAATTAATTATGTCAGGAATTGGGGGAGGAAGAGATGCAACTGATAAAACATCTAAGCATACTGCAATTCGTGAATTTATAGAAGAAATATTTGGGTTCGATCCTCATTTTGCAGGAATTAGAAATGTTTCTTCTATTAAACAATTTAGAACTTTTAACGCAAATGATGTAAATGAAGATATAGATGAATTAATAAAAGTGTTAACAGATGATTTACTTATTAAAAAAATTGTAGCCCCTTGGACGAATAAAAATGGTTCAAAACATGCTTCAATTGTATATGCATATGGATTTGAAAGTCTTTTAAAACTTCTTGCAGTTTGTAGGGAAAAAGAAGTTAAATCAAGAATGTACGATGAAATACCAACTACATTAGATGATTTAATGTTTAAACGTAAAGTGGGAGAACGAACTGAATTAATGAGTTTAACTCTTTTACCAGCCATTATTTTTAAAACATCTGAAAAAAGTATTTATCCGGAAATTGCAAGTGAATTTGGTTCTGATTTAAAAAAATTGTTTTCTAGTCCACTACCAGATCCACTACTTGTTACATATGAAGGTAGAACTTATTTCCAAGATTTAGATAAATTAACTAATCTAACTAATATAACTGAAAATAATTTAGGAGGTGTAGATCCCTATTCATTGAATAATTATACACCACCACAAACACCACCATCTTCTAAACTAAATAATGAAGAATTACGAAAACGGCACCGCAGAAACACACGAAAGTATCGCCGTTAAACGATTAATAAAAATGACGCCCATCTAAGTCTTCCTTCCCCTTTTTAAGTAGAATGACGACTATCCTTACTGTAAAAGGATATAGTGTCCTAAAATCAGCTTTATCTGCTGTACAATTCAAAGAATTGCAAAAGGAGTTAACAGTGTTACCGGTAGTAGCTCCTCAATATGCAGCAGGAGCTTCTCCTTTCACCCTTTACATGGAATCAGCTACTCGTTGGTATGTCCCCCCTCTGTGGGGCATTACCAAATACGGAGCCCCTGCATCGGATACAAGGCCTGAAGGAGATTCTCTTCGTAGCGAATTAAAATTTGTTTGCACTCTTCGTCCAGAGCAGTTACCTATTCAGGAAGCGGTCAAGAAAGGAGAGTACAATGGAATTATTTCAGTCCCTTGTGGCTATGGTAAAACCAAATGTGCGATTGCCTTTGCTGTAGAACTTGGTAAACGATTTCTAGTGATTGTCCACAAGGAATTCTTAATGGCGCAATGGAAAGAAGAATTGGAAAGCAGTGTACCAGGGATTCGAATTGGAAAGATTCAAGGAGAGAAATGTGAAATTGGTTCCGAGTATGATTGCTCGATTGCCATGATTCAGACTCTTTGTTCCAGAACGTATGTAGCTTCTACTTTTCGTGGATTTGGTTTTACGATCTTTGACGAATGTCACCATTTGGGAGCGGAGCATTTCTCGAAGGCCCTCCAACAAGTCGGTACTAAGCATCGGTTAGGGTTGTCGGCTACGCCTGATCGTGCGGATGGATTACGACGTGTCTTTGAATGGTATCTGGGTCCCATTCTCTACCAAGTAAAACGGCGTGAAGCCGATGTGAGCGTGGCGGTCCGTGTCTTCCGATATACAACCACCGATGATGTGCATGGAGAAACTCCATTAAATTGGAAAGGAGAAGTCGTTCGGGCTCGATTATTGAATGTGATTGCAGAAGATAAAGAACGTACTAAACTTTTGTCTGAATGGGTAGCTCCGATTGTAAAGGAGGAATATCGTCAAACGTTGATTTTAAGTGATCGACGAGAGCATCTAGATGATTTTAAAACTAATTTATTAACCCATGGAATTACCAGTATTGGACATTATGTAGGAGGGATGAAACAGGCAGAATTGAATAAAAGTGCTTTGTGTCGTGTCGTTCTCGGCACGTTTGCCATGGCAGCGGAAGGGATGAACATTCCTACCTTGAATACAATTCTATTGGCAACCCCTAAATCAAACATTGAACAATCGATTGGACGTATTTTGAGACAGAAACCAGAGGAACGTAAATGTGCACCTTTAATCTTAGATGTGTTGGATGTGGCGCATATTTGTTGCAATGGACAATTGGCGAGACGTAGAAAATTTTATAAAAGTTGCGGATATCAAGTAACTATATGGGATCAAGGGTTAGAGCCGAAGAAAAAGAAAGAAGAGGAGAGTGATGAAGAAAAAGCATCCGCTCCTTTGGATTTCTTAGCGGACGAATAAGATCCCATCTATAAATAGAATAGAATGAAGCAAGGTGAACTTGTAGGAGTGATTGCATTATTGGCGGTGAGCGCCACCTTAGTTTCAGGCTCCCTCCGTCTCCCTCCTTCTTTAGTTCTTCTACTATCCTCTCCTATTACAAAAATTATTTTAGTGGTGGGTGTTATTTATACATTTACAAAGAGTCCTGCACTTGGAATTGCTGCTACGGTGGCAGTGGCGGTAATTCTTTTTTCACGAAATATGGCACTGGTGAGTTCGATGGATTGGATGAATTCATTTCATGAGACTAATTTGGCAAAGGATCAACTGGATCCGGCCCCCGCTCCCGATTCCTATCCTACGGATCGTGCAAGGCCTGAAGGAACTCCCGAAACAAGGTCGTATTCCTTTCGACCCTCTGAGGAGACGGGTTCGGATGAATTTGCCCGATTTGGTCCAGAGATGGATGAAAAGATAGAAGTCTTGAGGTAAAATGTGTACGATTTTTTCACTTTCTTGAATGGGTAGATGTGACCCTAGCTCTTTTGGCTCAGTGGTAGAGCACTTCTCTTGTAAAGAAGGGATCATGAGTTCGATTCTCATAAAGAGCATACCAATTATTCCATCTATCAATAAATTATTGATAAATAGAAGTATGTTCACGATGAAAAATGATAGATATATTCATATTATATATGCATATATATACATGGTAGAATGAACTACATAAATGGGCAGTTTATTCCACTTCAGATTCCGATTCCAGTGGTAGATCAAGAATTAACACCTCTTTCGCCACCTCCGCCTGAACATGCCACTGCTTTGCAACTTTGGAATCAAATTCCAACTGAATTAAAATTGCACGGATTTGGCTATTATATGCGCCTTTACGATTATGATGAATGGATGACAAACGATCAATACTATTGGTCGTATATAGCTAATTATTACTATTTTAATAGTACGAATGAGATATGTTCTTTCTACGATTGGCAAGGAAAAGTACAAGCAAAGGTGGGAGGATATCGATTTGGTTCTGACTATAGTGATTTTGTAGATTTTATAATTGATGAAGTGGAAGCAGGACGTCTATCATTTGCAAAAGGAACGTATGATCTCTTTAGTCGTCGACAACTGTCGTATTTTGGATGGTAAATCAACGTTCACATGTAGCAGTAGTATCCTTTTCAACATATCGTTTTGTATAATAGGAACAGGAGCTACATATTTTTTTAGCATTTTCCATTCCAATTAGGTTGTTATTAACATCTTTAAAAAGAGCAAGTACTTCATCTGGTACACAATCTCTAGGATCTTTCGATTTAGTAGTAGGATCATAGGCCTGTGAACTTACACAATATATCAATCCTCCTGAACCACGCATGGATGAAAAGGTAGGGGGGCATTTTACAGTTTCAATTAGTTTTAAAGTTTCACAACTTGGTTGGTCTAACCTAAAATCATCATCTATTCGAGACCGCATATTGGTTGCGCCTGAAATTAAACAGTAAGGATTTGCTAAACGGTATTTACCAGGTTCTGATGGGAAGATGGATCCATCTCCTGCGGCCGGTGCAACCGAGCATCCTCCCATTAGAGAAGAATTTGGACTTTGTAGACCAGGTGCTACATAATTAGGCATTTCTTTAGTACAATACTTTCCAGATGTACTTGCAGCAATTTCATCCATCATTGTAGAACAGGTAGGAAGAGGCATATTGGTACGAGGATCGAGTAAGTTCGGGGCCAATCCACAAAAAGTATTCGTACCGGTAGCGGTGCATTGTTTATTTTTTACGTTTCCTTTGCAACAGAAACTAGCTCCTTTCAAATCAGAAAAGAATGTAAATCCAGCAGGACATTGACTATTGGAAAGAAATCCTTCAGAGGAAGACAACCAGTGCATCAAAAAAAGTAAACAAACGCAAAGGAGACTCAATCCAATCCATGTATATACTTTCTTCATACCTCTATCTTATATCTTATAGAATAACCAATTGAGAAACATGAATGTAAAAAATGTACGGGGGGATACAAATAGTAAAACAAGGGGTACCAGTAAACAAATTGCAAAGAATAGAACTATAAGAACAATAGCCCAGGTGGGTAAGGGAGTGACTTGCGGTTGAACCGTAGAGGGAGGAGGCGGGGGAGAGCCATCAAATAATTCTTTGGGACGTAGAGCCAGAATAAATAAAAGAAAAAGTCCAAGTCCAATTGAATATCTATATCTATCTTGCATCTCTATTCTAGATAAGTAAATTCTATTTTTTAGTTGCATACAATATAATAAATGTTAGAGCCAGGACAGATGATAAAACAAATCCTATTATCAATGCGATTGGTACAAGATTCCACCATGAACCACCAGGAGGAGTCCACAAAGAACTAGTAGATCCTGCTACAACATTTGGAATAACATTTGGAATAATATTCGTGGCAGCATTTGTTGCAATGGTTCTACCCGTTGCGGCAGCAGCAGCATCAGAAAGAGTTTGTGCAAAGGAACTTCTACTTGCAAAAAATATAAATGCAGCTCCAAATATAAGTGCAATTATAATTGCGATGATAGTTTCAATTCCTGCAGCAGATGTAGCAAAATTAGTAGGAAGAGTTGTTGCATTCAATTGTTGTTTCAAAGCATCGCAAGTAGAAATGGAGGCTCCTGTTACAGGATCGGTAGGATTATTGTCCAATCCACAAAATAGATTTGGATTTGATGCATTGCTGCAAACACCCGTTAATAAACTAATTGTACCATTGCAACAGTAATTACCACCATTATTTTGGAAAAAAGTAAAAGCATCCGATGGACATTGAATATTGGTAGGACGACCATTTTCATCCAAATAAATTTGTTTATTTTTAATATCTTTTTTTGGATTGATAGGATAACATTTTAATGAATTTACATTAATTGAATTCCCCCCTCCAATCGCATTTGTAATATATAACGAATTTAATGGAAGAAATCTTAATTTATAAGTATCACCCGAAGTAATACCTTTAATTACAGTATTTAATTGTAAATAATTAATCAATTGTGAACCAACAAGTTTTTGTACTAATGCATTATAAACTTGTAATGAAATAGTACTACTAATTTTTTTAGTACCATTGACATCATTCATAATAAACAAATATTGTACGGGGCTGTGTAAAGAGGTTGGATCACATGTAGTTAGAGAACTGTATGTACGAATATCTTGACCAGTATAATGTAATATCATATTTTTGGCATTAAATGCGGAAGAATTTGCTCCTGATAAATCTTGAAACAGAGTGGAGAGGGGGGGAGGCTGAGGAGATCCTGTGGTAGAATGTAATGCACTAATATATTGAGCAGCATTTGTAGTACCATCTGCAACACCAATTGGTAATACCAAACATAAAGTATTATTCATATTATCTTGAAAAAAGCAATAAACTTCTAAAGGAGCTGCTGTATAATTATTATTATGTATAAGGTATTGAACATTGCATTGCTCACTTACATCCGCGATGGGAAATAGAACGTGTTGTCCATAGAATAGACGAACTTCCAGTTTAGTGTAAGAAATTCCATAAAAGGTAAAGGTATCTTGAATTGCTTCCTGGATCAAAACACCACTTCCAATACTAGGAGCACTCAGAACACCGCTTCCTGGAATAGTAGCCCACAATCGTGCGGTTGCATTTCCATTCCCCGTTGGTAATTGGATTTGTACACCGGATAAATCAGATATATCTGATTTACCAGTAATTTGAAGAGGGGTTTGATTACAAGCAAACCCGCAATCAATTGATGCACACGACATAATATCTCTACAGAATACCAGGAAGATAGCGAGGCGTAGACGTACGATAGATGGTGGCTGTATAGGCCTGACCTAGCAAAGGAGCGCTAACAGAATCTCCATCAAAAATTTCATTGCATCCGTTCTCATCGTCACAAGGTCGGTTTCGATTTCGAATTGGAACTTGCAAAGGATTCATTCCATCGGAACGGGTGTAGTAATTCCAACGATCGCGGTTGGAAGCAGCACGACGGCCAAAGAGGGGTAAGAGAGTTCGAGTGGGAGTCGCACTGGTATCGGTACCACCCGGAGCAGCTAAAACACCAATTTGTTGATACTGTTCGGGAACACCAATTCCTTGTGTAAGAGCGTTAAGAGGGGTGGCTCCCAGTCCGGCTACTACAGGGCGGGAAGGATAGCCTCGAAGATCAGGCCCTGTAAAGAAAGATCGTTCGGGAGACAGGGGACTAAAGCGTGGATCAGGGAAGTCTAGAACGGTTGGAGTCGCGGAAGAATCTTTCACAATAATAACGGATTGTTGTTTGAAATATAAGACAACTCCTACCACGACTACAACTGCTAACACTAGTAATAAAAGAAGAGTAGAGGGAGCAAGATACACTCCATCTGAAGAATGTAACGCACCCCCTATCATCCGTCCCAATCGTTTTCCTCTCATTCTACCATTAAACTATAATTTATACCTCTGTAAGAAATATAAATTATTGTAAAAGATTAATTATTTAATAAAATTTGTTTTCGAGCTAGTTCTACCGGTGATAAATTCATAATTTGAATTCGATAGTTCCACATCTCTGGATCTAATATTTTTTTTCCAATGCTAGAAACAGATTTTACCATTTTTGCAAGATCTAGTTTAAGATTTTGAGTTGCATCAAATCCCTCTGCAATAGAACCTTGTAGAAGACTCAGCACTCCTAATAAACTAATTGCAAGAAGAAACACTCCTACAAACCAGGCCCATTTCATTTCCTAAATGTACAGTATAATTAAGTAGAAGTGGGAACACCACCAAAATAGGACTGAAATGTATTCATCATATTCTTACCGTCTTGCATCAAAGGTTTGAGTGTATTAAGAGTGGCCATCAACTGCTTCTGAGTATCCATCAATTCCTGTGTATCCTTGGTCATAGCAGCAATCTGATCAGGTTTGAGACTCTTATACGCATTCATAAAAGTAGTACCTGCATCAAGATGAAATCCCTTATCATCTTCTTCGGAGGGGAGTTTGTATTTTTTACCCAGTTCAAAGAATTCAGCACGGGATCCATTATCGGGAGGAGGAGGGACAGCCTTCTTGGGTGCAGGAACGGCCTCAGGAGTTTCTTTCTTGACCGCCGCCAACGCTTTTTCAATCGCAGATTCAGAAGAATCAAATCCTTCCATACGCCGCTGTTCAGCCACCACTAACGCCACAACAGTTCCTGCTAAAATCGAAGCAATCAAGTTGCGTTTGGAAATAGCATAGACCATTAACGCGACTCCAATCCCCAGTCCAATATAAAGTGTCTGATGTTTGTAAAAAAGATAGATAGCTGCAAGAACTCCAACCAAGGAAGCACCGCGGAGGGGGGTTGCCATTTCTTTCAGGTTCATCCTTCTATCTCTTCCTGCGATTTATACGCCGGGTTCTTCGTCTTCCACCACTAAAGAAAGAAAAGAGACCGGTCGCAACTCCTTCTGCAACTTCTCCTTTTACAGAAGTACCTCCACTTTCACGTTTTGCAATTCCTTCAATATATTTTTCAAAAGCATGAGGATTTAATGTTTGAGTGTAAACCGTACAAACAACTTTACCACCTCGGAGAGGTTGTAATGGATTTTTCTCTCCCACTTTCATTACAAACCCAATATCTGTCATAAAAGAACTGAAGATACCTCCTGGAGTTGTTAGAGTAGTATAATCTTTCCAATAATCTATAGCATTTGTTTTATCCAACATTCCTAAAAAGCATCCATTGTTGATTAATAAAGGAATTGAATTTAGTCCGACGACTAGTTCATGTTTTTCAACTCCTCCATATCCAGTTACCCATGCTACACCTACTTCGGTAGGAGCTGTAATTGTAACATATGTAAAGTTTCCATTTACAAGACTCATTCGAAAATTTCGAAAAATATTCAAATTACCACTCACTTGTAAATTAGGACTACAGGCTAAAAATGTTTTATCCGCAAATCTCCATGTCTCTCCTGGTTGAATTACAATTTGTACAATCGATCCTTGCAGTAAAGGAGAAAGTACAATTTTTTGTTTAATAGAAGCTGCATTTGTAACCGCATTTTGAAAAAAGCTGGAATCCGTAATAGCTCGTCGAAACATTCCTCCTATGCCACTTGATCCAGTTGTAGCCTTTGTTATAATTCCTCCCTCCATATAACACATTGAATCTTGATTTGTAATTAAAGATGCACCAGGTTCCATGGTACATTCCAATGTATCACATCCATTTTTATTTATAATTTTAGCACCTATATTTGAAAAGGGTGTTGTCATACTCCTATTATATAAGTGATACTTCGAAAGAGAATAAAGGCACCGGCGACAAGCAATGCTTTTGCAGTAAGACCTAACCAACTGAGAGAACCTCCCACAGAATAGAAAATGGGTGCGACGGACGATGCATAGGTATGAAGAGCCGGAAGAGAGATGAAAAAGACCATCAGACCGATAAAGAGAGGATCACGGAGCCAATCCAGAATAGCACTTGCAAAGTTTTTACGAGGGGCGACATATCGTTTGGTGGGCATTTCTTCGGGTTCGTCGGCATAGACATTCCGAGGAGCGTACTGAGGCATCTGCGGCATCATTCCCGGTCGAATGGGCCCTGAGGAGGTATCGTCGTGGGGAGAATAGGTAGGAACGCCCCCCCTGGGAGGACTGACAGGTCCCTGAACGGATGCACCGGCCTGATCCATTTCAGCTAGGATTTGTTTCATCAACGCATCATCCGCTTTGTTAGAAACGGAACCAGATTCTAGACTGGAAAGAGGGGTTCCACCGTCCATTTTACGAAGTACCCTGATTTAACAATTACGATAAATCCGCAAAAGAAAGAGTCTGAACAATTTCTTTGGCTTTTTCTCCTGTAGGACATTTTTGCGGTTTTGGAATAAACTCTACACACTTGCTTCCAAATTGAAAGGCAGATCCTTTGATTTCACTCACAGGAGGACCGCGTAAAATTAAGCATTCGGGGCCCTTGCATAAAGGTCGAAATAAAGCTGCTAATCCAAATCCTAATAATACACTAATGAGTGTAGGCATACCTTGTATTTCCATGATGCCCACCCAATCAAACATATTGCCTCTACTGTAGTAGAGAGAATGGTATGGAAGTTTTTTGGAAAACTTGAATTTTTTCCCTTTTTATGCGGCCTAGCGGTAGGTATTTTCGTCGTGTATATTTTAAAACCAGCTCCGATGGTTATACAAAAGATTCCTAATTTAGAAAATGCGGGAACTTTGGTATATAAAGATCGTAATGGCACCTGTTTTAGCTATGATGCAAAAGAAGTAGATTGTAACAAATCAGAAGATAAGATTAAACCTTTTTCGTTGCAATAGGGATGGATCGTTCTTCAAATGTATAGGGAAACGATTGAACCACACTTATTATTTTATAGGTTAGTTTTTTTGTATCAGGATCTAGAACATTTTGCAAAACCTCTACTTGCATTGCATATCGTGAAGGTACGATTGCATCTTGCAGTCTACAAGATGCCTTTGCTAGATTCTGTTGCAATTCACCTATTTTTCGTGTTAATGCAATCCGAGGAACTATATCTTTTATAGCGCGACGTTCTTCTATTTTTGTAAGTAATTCTTTTTCAATTTGTTGAACTTCTTCTTTTGCAATTTCTATTTTTTCAGTTCGTGCTGTTTGAATAGCGTTAAGTTCAGGAGGAATTGTAGTTTGTAAGAGACTCAATAAATCATCTCCCCGTCGTACAGGAAATTCACGAAAAACTTTAGATGACTCTTTAGGATCTACTACTAATAAAGCACCGTCGGTAGGTCGCATTCGAAGAGTAGGTTGTTTCCGATCTTTATAGGCCAAGATCCAACTTTCAAAGTTTTTTACAGCCATTCTATTCTTACTAAAAGAAAATAACCAAACATAGAAGAATGAACACGGGATTGTTAGTTGGGCTCATGATAGCGTGTGGATTTTTTATTGGATGTGCACCTGTTTTATGTTTTATGGTTGCAAATACTGTATTTGGAATACAAGGACTTCCACTAAATAGTTTACTAATAGCATTTTTTATTACAATTGCGTTGACATTTGTATTATGTGCTGCATCATTTACGGCTTTACAAAATGATTCCTGTAAGAAGGTAAAAAATGTAAAACAAATTTTTGCAAATGCTGGAATAGCAGCTGGACTTCAAACTGTAACACTCTTGTTTGTACATTTTACAGGATTAATTAGTATTCCTATGAATATGCTCCCTCTTTGGTTAATAAATCAACCAGGAATAAAAGAGGGACTTGGATATGGATATTATAGCTTGTTTGCCTCTATGTTTGGAATTGTATTAGGAGGAACCTTGTCATCTGTATGCTAACGACGTCTACGAATGAAGGAATTAAGTTCTGGAGGGGTAGGAGGTTCGGAACCATAATAAATATAATTTGCACCGGTTGCATTAATACGATCGGGATTTAAAATGTAATAACCGGCTTGAGTAGCAGAAGGAGCAGGAGCAGGAGGAAGGATGGAAGAGACAGGTTCGATCATAGGTTCTGAAAAGATTTCAATTCCTTCAGTGGGAGGAGGAGGAATTGCTAACAGGATACAGGTAGCAATCGCATAACTGAGAAGAGCCCATACAAGAGCAAACATCCAAAAAGGAAAGAGAGTAGAATGGTCGGAGTCAGACAGACCAAATTCACGCCACACTCCACCGGGACGAAACATACGGGTAGGTCGAATGTACAAGACCACTCCTACCCCTCCTAGATAGAGAATACAGGCTATCAACAAGGTCGGACTGAACATTCTTGTTTAGGGTCTCTATTTCCCTTCCGAAAGAGTATAAGCATCCTTCATCATAGAGCGTAACATTTCTTCTGGAATTACTTTCTTTCCCTTTTTAAGAAGTCCTTTCTCTTCTAATTCGTTTCGTAATTCTTCCAATCCCATCGTGGCTACCTTTTTAGCAATCTGTTTTCTCGCCCTTCTTGTTTTAGGATCGGCTTCTGCAATGGTAAGATTGATCTTCTTTGCCTTGAACGTTCGTTTCTTTCGTGTAAGAGTGATGGAAGGTTTTTTCTTTTCTGATACTTTTGTAATTTTTGGAAGAAGCGTTACTTTGGGTGCTACAGGTGCTACGGAAGCTACGGGAGCTACGGAAGCTACGGGAGCTACAGGAGCTACGGGAGCTACAGGAGCTACGGGAGCTACGGAAGCTACGGGAGCTACGGGAGCTACGGGTTTAGCAGGTGCAGAATCTAGAGATTCAACTTCTACCACATTCTTTTTTGATTTTCTAGTTCGCTTCTTAGAAGGTTCTAGAAAAGCAGCGGCATCTCCCGTCACTTTTACCTCTTTAATATCTGATTCCATCTCTTCTAAAGCTATCGTACAAAATTGAGAGAGGGATCCGTTTATAACCGATACTAAAAACAAAACCATGGAACTTGCGTATCGGAAGATCTTTGATATATTATTTGCGCAACGCGATGGAAAATATATTGTAGATCACCAGATATCAAGTTATGATAGATTTGCTGAATTTGATATACCGGATACTATTTTACGATGTTGTCCGATTGAGGTAGAAGGATCACCTGATCTGACCTTAACTGGAACTACACGTGCAGCGGCAGGAACGGCAGGTACTGCAGTTCGTATTTCAGTAGATGATACAGCTGCACCTCCTTCAGGAACTGCTCCTGCGGTAGCAGCTCCTGGTGGAGTAAGTCCTTCAGGGGGGCCGCCTCGAAAAGTAAAAGTAGTTATTAAGTTTGAAAATGTTAGTATTCGAAAGCCTACAATCTTTGAAAACAATGGATCAATTACGCCCATGTATCCCAATGACGCTCGACTTCGTAATTTTACGTATTCGGCGCCGGTGTATGTGGATTTGAACGTAACAACCACGATGTTGGATCCTGCAACGGGTGAAAAACAAGCAAGTCAGCGAACGATGCCTCGTGTCATGATAGGAAAAATTCCTGTGATGGTAGGATCCAAGTTTTGTCTCTTGAGTGAATCACCTGAAAAGACGCCACGCGAACTAGGAGAATGTGCATACGACCCTTTTGGATATTTCATTATTCAGGGGGGAGAGCGCGTCATTCTAACTCAAGAGCGAATGGCAGAAAATCGCATGTTTGTCTTTCGAAACACCCGTGGAAAAACGAAAGAAGCGGAAGTCATTGAATGCAAATCGATTGGACCTGACAACGAAGGAACCCCTCGTTCCGTAGCGGTCAAGATTCTTTATAATGCCAAAAATCCTACTGGTCCAGAGCACATTCGAGTAACTCTTCCTCGTATCAAAGCGGAAGTACCTCTCTTTATTATGTTTCGTGCATTAGGTGTTGTTTCTGATAAGGATATTGTTGAAATGATTATTGGAAATATAGATACGGATTATGATATGATTTTGATGGAATGTATTTTGGATGCAGGAGAGATTCTTTCGAAAGAATCTTCTCATGAACTTCTCTCTCGCCATTTGGGGAGTGGAGGAGGAATTCGAGAAACGTTGACCGCCTCGAGCCTTGGTTCGGTGCGATCTACACGCGAAAAGGCCGTTTCTGAAATTTTAGCAGAAGAGTTTCTTCCCCATGTGGGAGGGGCCAGTATGATGTACGAAAAGGCCTGTTTTCTGGCAGCCATGACAAAGAAAGTCTTGGATGTCTACCATAATAAAATTCCATATGATGATCGAGATGCATACCCTAATAAGAAACTGGAACTTCCAGGAAATTTGCTGGGAAATTTATTTCGATTCTATTTTGGAACCAAGTTAATTAAAGATATGAAATCCACCATTATGAAAGAAATTCACAATGGATCCTGGAAATCAACTGGTAAATTTGAAAATATTATTAACACATCCAATGTGTATAAAATTCTGAAGAGTACAATTGTAGATGTGGGTATGAAATCTGCATTGGCGACTGGTAACTTTCCAGTGGGTAGAATGGGAACCAAGACGGGTATTAGTCAAGTATTGAATCGAATGGCGCAGTTGGCTGGTATTTCTCATATGAGACGTGTCAGCACACCCGTTAAACAGACGGAAAAACTAATTGCGCCGCGTAAGTTACATACTAGCCAAAATGGATTTATTGATCCCTGTGAAACACCAGAAGGACATAGTGTAGGAGTGGTAAAGAATTTGGCAAGTACAGCTACGGCTACGCTTCCCATTTCAACTCCTCCTATTCTAAAAATTCTCTACGATGAACTAGATCTTTACCATTTGGGAGAGTCTTCCATAGAGGATCGTATGAATCATCTTCGTGTCTTTATTAATGGTGCTTGGATTGGTATTCTAAAAACAAATCCTGTTAGAGCGGTTCAATCGCTTCGGATTGCAAAACGATCTGGACGAATTCATCCATTTACAGAGATTACTTATTTCCCTGATAATCACGAAGTATGGATTAATACCGAAGGAGGTCGATTGATTCGGCCTGTTTATTATGCTCCAGCCCTTCGTGAAATTCTTTCCAAGGGACTTCCCTTTCCCTGGGATACAGCAAAAGATTGGAATGATTTAATGCACTGGGTCTCTCCTGATGGACATAGTCTGTTGGAATATATTGATCCCAGTGAATCTGAAAATTTCTACATTGCTCGAACCTATCGTGAAGTAGAAATGGATCATACTCATGTAGAAATTCATCCTTGTGCTATTCTAGGCACAATGGCAAGTAATGTCCCGCTCCTACATCATAATCAGTCACCTAGAAATGCTTATCAGTGTCTTTGGGAAAGAGAAAAGGTTCGTATGGCGAATGGATCTGAAAAAGAGATTCGCGATATTAAAGTTGGAGATAGTGTATTAATTGTAGATAAAATTTCAGGGTTTACTAAACAAAGTTCTGTAATTTATCATTATGTTAGAGAAACAGAAAAACCTCTATTTAAGATTACGACTGCTACAGGTCGTTCAATTATTGCAACAAATGATCATAGATTTCCTACTTATACTGGGGATTTGAGTGTGACTGAACTTGCAAAAACATCCATGCTTGGATATTATCCTGGACCAATTTCACTTTCTACTGAATCTGATTCATTTGAAATCTTGACAAAAACAAGTTTTGAATCTAGATTAAAAGCATTTGATATAAGTGATAAATTAATTAAACATCATTCAACTATTTTATCTTCTGCTGGTCTATTGCCACTTTATTCTACTGATAGTAAGGTCGCAATTCTTGCAAAGATGTGCGGATTTATTGAAACAGATGGCTCTGCCAATATTGGAGGATGTACTCCTCAAATTGCAGCCGATTTTGGATTGTTAGAGGACGCACTTCAATTTGAAACTGATATTACACGCCTTGGATTACCTTCTATTATACCAAGAATCCGTACAAGTGTAATTCATGGGGCTACTCATACAACTTACAAGATATCACATAATGGAGCATATGCTTCGCTTATGATTGCTCTTGGAATAAGTCGTGGAAAACTTACAGATGTAAGTAGGCCAGATGTCCCAGATTGGATTAAACGTAGTTCCGATCATGTAGTAAGAGAATACCTTTCTGGATTTCAGGGAGGAGATGGTTGCAAGATTCGATTTAATTGGACACGCCCTGAAAAAGGTGGTTGGAATGTTATTTGTGCAAATACAACACAGCAAACTCATCCAGATCATGTTGAAGCATTAAGTATATATATGAATTCTATGATTCAATTATTGAAACGATTAGAGATTGATGTATCATTTGTAAAAAATAGTGTAAAAGATTTGGAAACAATGCGTGTTCAGATTGGTTATAAACCAGCTGATACATTTGAAAATTTAATTAAATTATTTGATACAATTGGATATGCATATGATTCCAGGAAAATGACTGAATCTGCAATTGTTGTGAGTTTCTTAAAGGAACATATTCGCCAACGTGATCTACGAATCAAGCAAATCGAATTAATTCGATCTGATATTGATAGTGGATTTAGTCGTGCGACTCTATCTAAAAAATATAAACTTTCAATGGCTACGCTTTCTGATATCGAACGAAGTCATAAGGCTGGACGAGCAATATCTGCATCCAAACATTCAATTGATTTTGATGAATGGTCTGCTAAATTTAGAATTCGTGGTCAAATTATATATGAACCGATTGAATCAATTATTTCTTATACCGAAAAGGTAAAAATATCAGATATTACCGTAAGCGATGATAACCACACATTTATTACTTCACATGGAATTGTAAGTTGTAATTGTTCAATGGGAAAACAAGCGATGGGACTTTATGCACTGAATTATTCAGAACGCATGGATACCATGTCAAACGTTCTTTGGTCGAATGACCGACCGTTGATCAGTTCTTACATGGCAAAGCACTTTCGTGCAATTGACATGCCAAGTGGAAAGAATATTATTGTTGCTATAGCTCAATACGGTGGTTACAATCAAGAAGATTCAATTATGATTAATCGTGCCTCTATTGAACGAGGTTTGTTTCGATCCTACTTCTACCGAACCTACAAGGATGAGGAGAAGAAGAATCAAGCTTCAGGCGAAGAAGAACGATTTTGTAAACCAGATCCGATTCTTACGCGCAGTATGAAAATGGCAAATTATAATAAATTAGTATTCGATGGATTAGTTCCTGAAAATACATTTGTTGATTCAGATGATGTTCTCATTGGCAAAGTAGTTCCCATCCGCCTTCGTGCGGTAGAGGGAGCATCCGCTGCTGGAATGAGTCATAGTGCTCTGAACAATATGTCAGCTGCTGCAGCTGCTGCAGCAGTAGAAGCTGCAGGTGGAAAGCGATATCGCGATTCCAGCAAACTCATCCGCAATAACGAATCTGGATGGGTCGATCGAATTTATAAAGGTCGCAATGGCGAAGGATTTAGCTTCGTCAAGATTCGTGTACGAAGTGAACGTATTCCCACAATTGGGGATAAGCTTTGTTTGACAGATGATCATGAAGTTATGACACGAAATCGTGGATGGATCTCTATTAAAGATGTATCTCTTGACGATGAAGTTGCACAATTGAATCGTAAAACAATGAAAATGGAATATATGAATCCTACTGATCTTATTAAATTAGAATGTAATGAAAATATATATGAAGTTGAAACCCAAGGTATTAGTTTGAAAACCACTTTAAATCATCGTATGTTTGTACAACCACGTGACTCAAAATCATTTATGTTAAAAGAAGCAAAAGATATTATGGGAAAACGAATGACCTATTTATCAGCTGCTGAAATTGATCAACCAGATTATTCATTTGAAACAGATGAATTTAAAATACCAATTGAAAAAATGAATGATTGGTTAACCCTCTTTGGAATTTGGGTGGCCGAAGGATGGGTTGCAGATTATCCTGATAATTCTATTTATAGAACAGAATTTGCAGCAAATAAATTACGTGTTAAAACGGCTTTATCTACTGCATGTGATAATCTAATATTTGATTATAATTATGTTGAAACTACAAAAAAATTATATATTAATAATAAATATCTTACAAACTATTTGAAGGATTTGAGTGTTGGTGCAATTCATAAAGATTTGCCAGATTGGGTTTATAATCTAAGTGCAGCACAAGCTAAACTACTTGTAATGAGTATGTGTCTGGGCGATGGACATGAATCCGATACTGCTCTTCATTATTATACATCCTCAGTAAAACTAAAAGATGCAATGCATCGATTGGTTCAACATGCTGGTTGGACGGCGTACTCTACAATCTCGCGCGAAGCTGGATATACATCTACAATGAAAGATGGTAGAGTGAT
>Ga0114964_10000636_pt1 | contig 26905 bp, 24 predicted proteins | sample C_131016_MF_Meta_FD_92638 | JGI IMG/M metagenome (GOLD analysis project Ga0114964, IMG submission 92638) | Freshwater microbial communities from Lake Croche, Canada to study carbon cycling - C_131016_MF_MetaG | ecosystem: Environmental > Aquatic > Freshwater > Lake | place: Lake Croche, Canada...
GAATGGGTTTGACTCCCAGCAACTCACCGCCTTCAATTTGAACACCAGCGGGGAGAATTTGCACGCGTGCACCCTCTTCGATCTCCCCAGCCCTCGCACAGGTGAGAAGCAGCAAGCCCAAGTTAAAGGCATTTCGGTAAAACAACCCACTAAAGCTTGGCGCGATCACGGCTTGGACCCCCAAATGCACGAGCGCACCCGCGGCTTGCTCTCTGGACGAACCCACCCCAAAACCTTCACCAGCCACGATCACATCGCCGGGGTTGACCTCCCGAGCAAACTCAGGACGCAAAGACTCCAAGGTGTGCTGTGCAATCACATCAATGCCAAACTTCATGTAGCCCCCGGGTGCCAGGGCATCGGTGTCGATTTGCGCACCGAGTCGCCACACGCGAGAAGCCGCCGTGGTGTCTAGGCTCATGACAACATCTCCCGCACATCGGCAAGGTGGCCCTTGATGGCCGCAGCAGCCACGCTCAAGGGCGAGCCCAAATAGACTTGCACACTGGGCGGGCCCATGCGGGCTTTGAAATTCCTGGCGGTGCTTGAGATCACGGTCATGCCTTCTTCAAATGTCGCCCCATAACCCGCGCAAGCGCCACAACTGTTGGGCAAGACCTGTGCGCCCGCGTCCGTCAAAATCTGCATCGTGCCCTCCAAGCGCGCCACCTCTTGGTCGCGTGCACTCGCAGGCGCCACCATCAAGCGTGTCTTGGGATGCACGCGTTGGCCTTTGAGCACACTTGCTGCCGCTCTGAGGTCGACCAATTTGGCGCCAGTGCAAGCCCCAATGTAGGCGATGTCGATGGCCGTGTTGTGGTACTCGGTGACGGCTTTGGTGAGCGCCGGTGAATGAGGCGCCGCAATTTGAGGCGCCAAGGTGTTCGCATCAAAGTGGTACAGCTCAACCGGGGCGCCCGGATCACTTTGCCACTCACCCCAGTCTTGCAAGTCCTCTGGGCGTACGCCCGTTTGCAACAAATAGTCCACGGTCACTGAGTCGGCCGCCACCATCGCCGCTTGCGCCCCCATCTCGGCTCCCATGTTGGAGAGTGTCATGCGCTCTTGCATGGAGAGGCCTTGCACGACGCTTCCAGTGAATTCCAGCGCTTGATAGCGCCCGCCATTCAAGCCCATCTTGGCAATCATGAAGAGCATCATGTCTTTGGCACAAACGCCCGCACTGAGCGCTCCCGTCCAATTCAACTCCAGTGTCTGGGGGACTTCAAGCCAAATCTCACCCGTCACCACCACACCCAGCATCTCGGTGGCCCCAATGCCAAACATGTAACTGCCAAAGGCGCCTCCAGTGGGCGAGTGGGAATCCCCACCGACACAAAACATTCCTGGCCGGATGTGGCCGCGCTCGGGCAACACCACATGGCAAATGCCCTCGGAATCAATCACATGGGGCAGCTTCCAGCGCTTGGCCGTGTCGCGGGCGAGTTGCACAATGGCGCGGGACTCCTCATCTTGGGCCGGCACGTAGTGATCCATCACCAGCACGACTTTGTTTTTGTCCCAAATCTGCGCCCCAAGCTCATCAAGCATGGGGGCCAATCGCCTGGGGCCTGAAGAGTCATGGAACATGGCCAAATCCACTTGGCAATTGAGCAACTCACCGACTTCAACACTCTTTTTTTGAGCCGCTCGCGCAATCACCTTTTGCGCCAAAGTTTGTGGGGTTTTCATTCTGGTTTTGCCCCCGAGAATTTCACCACTTCGCGCCAGCGCACAATGTCGGCTTCTAAAAATTTGGCAAATTCAACAGACGTGTTGGCCACTGCGCTGGCACCTTCGGCCTCGATGCGCTGGCGAACGTCCGGTGTTTGAATCGCCGCCCTGGCCCCCGATTCAAGGCGCACCAGCAATTCGGGGGAGATTTTTGCCGGACCAAAGAGCCCAAACCAAGCGCTGGATTCAAAGCCTGGGAGCGTCTCGGCAATGCTTGGCACTTGGGGGAAAGCGGCAAGCCGCTTGGGACTCGTGACCCCCAGCGCTTTGAGTTTGCCCACCGTCAAGTACTGCTGCGCATTGCCCACATTGGCAAACATCAATTCCACTTGACCGGCCAGCACGTCTTGGATGGCCGGGGCTGTACCGCGGTAGGGCACATTCACGATGCTCACCCCCGCTTTGAGCTTGAATGCGTCTCCGGCCAAGTGCAACGATGAGCCCAAGGCGCCAATGGCGAAATTCAATTTTCCCGGTTGGGCTTTGGCCAAGGCAATGAGCTCGGGCAAGGTGTTGGCAGCCAAAGAGGGGTGCGCCACCAAAATCGAGGGCGAGGTCGAGACCATGGTGATGGGCGTGAAGTCCTTGATGGGATCAAAGGGCAAATGTGGATACAAGCTCGCATTGATGGCATGCGAGGTAAAACTCATGAGCAAGGTGAGCCCATCGGGGGCCGAGCGCGCCACCGCTTCAGCGGCAACATTGCCACCAGCACCCGTGCGGTTCTCAACCAGCACCACCCGAGACCATTGCTGAGAGAGTGCTTGCGCCAAGCTGCGAGCCATCGTGTCGGTGGTGCCCCCAGCCGGCGCACCCACCAAGATGCGCACAGGTGCAGAGCTCGATTGCGCCCACAACTGCGACGCGCACACACTCAAAGTGAACACGCACAGCGCCTTCATCACCCCAAGTAATTTGGCGTTTCGAAAAACGGAGGTCACAGGAGTCGCGCCGCTCACGTGAGGGCCACCCATTGATAAATTTTGCATACGCTTGAGTCCTTCATGCCGATCCATCGCCATAGTCTACGCCCCCAAATAGGCTTGTCGCATCACGTCGCTTGCGAGCAACTCCTCAGAGGAGCCTTCAAATCGAATGCCCCCATTCTCAAGTACATAAACGCGCTCGGAAATGTCCAAAGACTGCCCCACGTTTTGTTCCACGAGCAAGATGGACAGGCCCTCGTCTTTGAGTTGCACAATCAAGTCAAACATCTCTTGAACGAGTTTGGGGGAAAGGCCAAGAGAGGGCTCATCGAGGATCAACAACTTGGGGTTGGCCATGAGGCCACGGCCAATGGCCAGCATTTGCTGCTCCCCCCCGCTCATGGTGCCCGCGAGTTGCGTGAGTCGCTCTGAGAGTCGTGGAAACGTCTTCAAAACGCGAGCAAGCAAGGCTTCGCGACTGTCTTTGGGCTGGGTGTAGGCACCGAGCTGCAAATTCTCCAAGACGCTCATGTTGGGGAAAATTTTTCGACCCTCAGGCACCTGCACCAAGCCTGCTCGAACCACCTCGCTGTAATGCGCATGGGTGAGGTCTTGGCCGTTGAAGATCACGCGTCCACTGCTTGCGCGAACAAGCCCACACAAGGTGTGGTTGAGGGTGGTTTTGCCAGCACCATTGCTGCCCAAGAGTGCCACCAACTCGCCCGTCTTCAGGGTCAAATCCACATCACGCAAAATTTGTACGGCCCCATAACCAGAGGAGAGACCCGTCACCGCCAACAATTCGCTCATGATTGCCCCTTGTTGGGCCTGGGCGAGCTGCCCGCGCTTTGGGCTGCACGCAGTTTGGCTGCCCCTGCCGCCCCAAAATACGCTTCAATGACGGATTGATCGGTGCTCATCAACTCGGTGGGTCCCGCAAAAATCAATTCACCTTGCGAGAGCACCCACACGTGGCGCGCCAAGTTCATCACCGCTTGCATGACGTGCTCGATCATCAAGACGCTCACCCCCCCTTGCACAATCCCTTGGATGACAGGCAGCATTTCAGCAATCTCTTGGGGGTTCAAGCCCGCGAGCACTTCATCGAGCAGCAAGAGCGAGGGCCGGGTGGACAAGCCGCGCGCGAGCTCCAAGCGTTTGCGAGCGGCCACGGTCAACTCCCCTGCCGGTTGATCCAACAGCCCATGAAGTCCCACTTGCTCGGCCACGTCGCTGGCATAGGCCAACGCTTGGGCGCGAGACTTCAAATGCAAGTGCGCCCCCACTGCAATGTTCTCTCTCACGGACTGATTGGCAAAAGGCTGCACGATTTGAAAGGTTCGGGTGAGACCGAGTTTGGCGCACTCATGGGCAGCAAGCCCAGTGATGTCTTGGCCTTTGAATAAAACCTGGCCTTGGTCGGGCTTTAAAAACCCAGACATCAAAGAAAACACCGTGGTCTTTCCCGCGCCGTTGGGACCAATGAGTGCACTCAGGGAGTTTTCCGGCACTTGCAAGCTCAAGCCTTGCACGGCCTTCAAACCACCAAAGGAGCGAGACACCCCTCTCAGCTCAAGCAGCATCGCTGTGCCCTCCTCTTGCGGGGGTGGCGGCGATGGGGCTATCGCCCGCTGAAGGGTGGGAGATTGTGTCAACGCCACTTCTTGGGGCCAGACCCAATGGCTGGCGGGCTCTTTGCGACTTGGATTGCACGCGGTCTTTGAGTCCGACCAAACCACGGGGCAAGAACACCATGATGAGGATGAGCAATGCGCCATAAATCACCAAATTGATACCGGGCAACTCGCCAAACAAATTTCGCGTGAGCTCGGAGAGGAGCTCCAAGGCCATGGCCCCCACCACTGGCCCCCACAGAGTTCCCATGCCCCCAACAATGGCCCCGACCAAGGCGGCAATGGAGGTGTGCGAGCCATAGACCAAATTGGGATCGATGTATTGAAACACTTGCAAGTAAAACGCCCCACCTGCTCCCATGAGGCCCGCCGACAGCATGGTGGCACCGCACTTGACGGCAAACGGGTTCACACCCAGCGCTCTTGCCGCATCCTCATTGTCTCGAACCGCTTGCAAATAAGCCCCAAAGCGAGAGTGGCGCAGGAACGCAGTGATCAACAACGCCAGCACCACCCACGACAACACCAGCCAGACATAGCCCGCACGAGAGGAGAACTGCATATTTCCCAGTGACTCCGACAGCGGCAGCATCAAACCCACGCCCCCGCCCGTGAAGCCCACACTCAAGGCGAGGATGCGAAAGACCTCAGCAAACGCCAAGGTGACCAACGCGAAATAAGATCCTTTGAGTCCATAGCGAAACGACACCGCCCCCAAGGCAGCGCCCAGTAGAGCCGACAACAGCACCGCCAACCCCAAGGCCAGCCAAGGGCTCAGGCCCCAGCTCATTTGGAAAAGGGCTTGCGCATAGGCACCCGTGCCAAAAAAGACCGCATGGCCAAAAGAAAATTGTCCTCCAAAGCCTCCAAGGACATTCCAAGCTTGTGACAGCAAGGTGGCAAATAAAGCCATCATGAGCCAGTTGAGCACGACGCCCGAGTGCGACAAAAAGGGCACCAAACCCACCACCAAGGCAAACACGACGATCAAGCGCAGATCCTTCATGTCTTGGCTCCAAATAAGCCCTGGGGCCGAAAGAGAAGCACCACAATGAAGATCAAGAAAATCCCCACTTGCCCCAAAGAGTCCCCCAAGAAAAGCCCGCCAACCGACTCAACCACCCCAAGGAGCAATCCTCCCACCCAAGCCCCCAAGAAACTGCCCATGCCGCCCAGCACCACGATGGTGAAAGCCACCAACACAAAACCATTGCCCACCGTGGGGTTGACGTAAAAAGAGGGCAACAAGAAGGCCGCCGCTGCACCCAAGCTGGCCATGCCAATGCCAAAACTCATGGCGTAGACATGCTCGACATTGATGCCCATCAACCGTGCCCCTTGCTTTTCTTTGGCGACAGCGCGAATGGCGCGACCCAAATCGGTTGTTTGAATCAACACCAATAGGAAAGCCGAGACCACCATGGCACCGAGAAACGAGATCACCTTGGCGCGGGCCAACACGCATCCCAAGATGGTGACGGTGCTCAAGGTGTAGTCGGTGTCGATGCTCCTCGTGTCGGAGTGAAAGAGGAGCAAGGCCAAGTTCTCCATCACGATGGAGACGCCCAAGGTGACGAGCAAAATGTTTTCATCTCGTTCGTGACTTGCGCGCTCGATGACAAAGCGCTGCAAAGCATAGCCAAAGACAAACATGCCCGGCACCACAATCCCCATGCTGAGGTAGGGGTCCAGTCCAAAAACCTGATTCAATCCGTACACCGCAAAAAGTGCCATCATGAGCGACGCTCCATGGGCAAAATTGATGATGTGCAGCACCCCATAGATCAAGGTGAGTCCCAAGGCGATGAGGGTGTAGACCGCACCCATGGTGAGGCCGTTCAAGACTGAAGATAAGACAATGCCCAGGTCAAACAAAGAAAGCCACCTTGATCGTTGTACACATGAATAAAAGAGTCACAACTGCGTTGCAAGCGCCGCACTCACCCAGCCTGAATTGCTCCAGTGAAAGGCCAACGGGTGGGCGCAAAGGTGCACAAGAGTGCTGCCGCCTTTGAAACCCCGCCCACAGCTCTTTTTATCGCTTCAAAGCTTCAGCGAATCAAGCATGCAATGGGAAAATCGCCTCAACCTCGCGGTACTCACGCGGCACGATCACCTTGATGTCGTTGTTGACCACCTGGGTCATGAGCGGCTGGGCACCCATGTTTTGTCCGTTGACGAATTGCGTTTGACCATAGGGCATGAAGTGGCCCGAGAATTGACTCTTGCTCAACGCGTCGATGATGGCCGCGCGGTCAGTGGACTTGGCGTTTTCCAACGCATCGGCGAGCAGCATCATTGAGGTGTAGGTCATGTACACCTCGTAAGTGAAGTAGAGTCCCTTGGCTTCAACGCGTTTTTTAAGCGCTTGGGCTTTCTTGTCCTTGGGGTTGAACCAATGACAACAATCGATGATGCCATTGGCCGCTTCGGGCGACTCTTTGACAAATTTATAACTCGAGGCGGCACCACCCAAAACAGAATAAATGGCTTTGGGGATCGCTTTTTGTTGCTGCATGGTGCGCACCAACAGCGCATACTCATTGTAGTAATTGGCAGGAATCACAATATCGGGGTTGATTTGCTTCATGCGAAGCACAATGTTGCTGAAGTCGCGACTGGGATTGGGGTGTTTTAAAATTTCCTTGACCTCATAGCCGTAACCGGGCAACTCTTTGGCGAGCAAATTGGCCGTGCCCGTCCCAAACAAGGACTCTTCATGGATGATCATGACGGTTTTGGCGGGCTTGCCAGCGGCCACGTTCAGCACGTGCAAATTGGCCACGGCCACTTCAGCGCACTTTTTGTAGCCCGGTCCAAAACGGAACGTATTTTTGAGGCCTCTCTCGACGATTTGATCGGCCACACCCACATCAACAATGTGGGGCAGATTGTATTTGGCGGCTGTTTGCGTCGTGGCCAAACAGATGGCCGAGGCAAACGCCCCCACCACCGCGCACACACCGGCTTCGTTCATTTTTTCAACCTCGGCCGAACCACCTTGAGGCGTGGACTGAGCGTCCCCCAAGAGTGCTTCAATCTTGGCGCCGCCCAAGGACTTGATGCCCCCCGCTTTGTTGATGTCGTCAATGGCCATCAAGGCGCCTTCTCGGCACTGTTGACCCGAATAAGCCACCGCACCCGTGACTGGGTGCAAAACGCCCACTTTGATGGTTTTGGCTTGAGCGCCCCCCACCAAAGGGAATGCCAAGGTGGACGCGGCCAATGCGGTTTGAGACATAAATTCGCGACGAGTATTCATGGGTGAACTCCTGTTTTTTAATTTTAAAAGACACGACCAGCATAACGCAGCACTTGGGGCATGCATGGCTTGAGTTTATACGACATCGCAGTGGCCTGGTCAAAGCACTCTCCCTTGGCCCCAAAAAATATCCGCTGATATGATCTGCAACATTGTTTTGCCAACCCTCTGCCACCATGACCTCCATCTCACCCACGTCCCAACCCACTACCGCACCTTGTCAAACCCAGCGTTTTGGCCTGATGGATCGACCCAGCGGTTTTCAAGACCAAGCCCTCATGGCTCTCGCATCTTTGTGCATCCTGTGCACCCTGGGCTTGTGGACAGCCAGCATACATGCACAAACACCGGCCCCAAGCAGTGCCTCTTATCCATCAAAGCCCCTCAAAGTGGTGGTGCCTTTCACACCTGGTGGGGTCACTGACCTATTGGGTCGCGACATTGCACAACGACTGTCCGCTCGCTTGGGTCAGTCGGTGGTCGTGGACAACCGGGCCGGTGCCAATGGCAATATTGGGGCGGATTTTGTCGCAAAATCCAAGGCCGACGGCTACACCTTGCTCGTGACCGCGGCCAACATCGCCATCTCCGAAGCCTCGCAAAAGAAATTGCCCTATCACCTCTTTGAAGACTTGACCCCGATCACCTTGCTGGCCAAAGGTCCTTATATTTTGGTGACCCCAGCGCGCCACAAAACCTACCCGGTGAGTACCCTGGCCGAATTGATCAAAGAAGCCAAGGCCAACCCATCGTCGTTGGCCATGGCAAGCTCCGGGACGGGAAGTGCGGGACACTTGTCAGGAGAGCTCTTGCAAGCGGCGACTGGCATCAAACTCACGCACATACCCTACAAAGGCCAGTCCGAAGCCATGACGGACATTTTGAGCGGGCAATCGAGCGCCTTGTTTTTTGCCACCGTCGCCGTGGTCTCCCCACACATGAGCGATGGACGGCTCAACATCTTGGCCGTCACCACCAAGACCCGCTCAAACTTGCTCCCCCAAGTACCGAGCATCAGTGAGTTGGGTTTCCCAGGATTTGATGTGAGCACTTGGCACGGTCTTTTTGTACCCGCGGGCACACCCAAGGACATTGTCAACCTCATCCACGCCGAAATAGTGAATTTTTTAAACACGAACGAGATTCAACAAAAATACACCCAGCAAGGGTTACAAATCACCACCACCCGGGTGGATGAATTCAAGGACTTTTTACGCGGAGAAGTCACCCAATATGAAAAAGTGATCAAAAGCGCTCATCTTCAAATCGATTGAAGCTGTGCAGTCTGACCCCTCACACCCACGACTTGCCCATTCCTTTTTGACTCCATCGCACTGCAGCCCATGAACCCGACCTTTCGACTTGAAACCATTGCCGACCAGACCGTGCATTTTGACTTTTGTGACTACACCGCGCCTTGGAAACAGCACCAAGCTGAGACTTGTTTTTTGTACCACGGCTATGCGCGCAACATGGCCTTTTGGCAACCCTGGGTCCCACTGCTGGCCAATGAATTCCGTGTGCTGCGCATGGATCAACGCGGATGTGGACAAAGCACCCAGCCACCCATAGATTACGAGTACACCTTTGATGCCATGGTGAAGGATGCCATCGATTTGATGGACCATTTGGGGCTTGAGCGCGTGCACTGGGTGGGCGAATCATCGGGGGGCATTGTCGGCTTGGCCTTGGCGCTCAAGCACCCCGAGAGACTGCACTCACTCACCCTTTGCGACACGCCCTTCAAGCGCCCCAGCCACATTGACTCGACCTATACTCTGGGTGAAGTGAGCCGTGCGGCGGCCTTTGCCAAGTTCGGGGTGGGGGAGTGGTGCCGGCAAACCCTCTCTTTTCGATTGGACACATTGCGAGCGAGCACACCATTGTGTGAGTGGTACATTGCTCAAATGGACGCGGTGCCGGTGCACATTGCCAACAGTCTAGAAAAAATGATTGGGTCTGGCGACTTGTGGCCACACTTGCCACACATCAAAGTGCCAACATTGATTTTGGCGGGAGCAGACAGCCCGATTGCACAAGGCCCCCAAATGAAGGCCATGCAGACCCAAATGCCCAGTGCCCACTTGGTCTCGTTTGAAGGTTATCGCCATGGGGTGAATTTGCTAGCCCCTGAGCGTTGCGTGAGCGAGATGAAACAATTCATCCATGGACTCACGGCATGAGGGCTTATTTTTTGCTCATGTTGGGTTGAATGAAATCAGCCAATGTCCCGCTACTATTCGGGTATTTCCGCTTGCATCTCCCCTCTCAAAAGACCATACTTTCTTTCAAACAGTACCCCATCAGGCCGCAAACACAACAACTCCTTTCTTTTCAGCGTGAGAAGCTTCAAGTACCCCAGCCATGAACCCACCCCTGCATTGTGACTTTTTCAAGCCGCACTTTCGTCAAGAGGACGGCAGGCTCTTGACCCGACGAAAGTGCTTGCCCTCGTGGTGCTCGAGGAACCTTCTCAATGGGATGATGGCTCTCACCATGCGTTGCCTGTTGGGCTTCATGCTCTTGGCGTTGATGTGCAACGCTGACGCTCAAGCGCAAAGCAGCGCCGCCATGAACTACCCGACAGGCCCCATCAAAATTGTCAACCCTTACCCACCGGGCGGGGGCACCGACATTTTGTCCAGGGCCATTGCACAAAAGCTCGGTGAGTCGTTTCACCAACCGGTCTATGTGGATAACAAAAACGGTGCCAACGGCACCATTGGTGCGGCTTTTGTGGCCAAGTCAGCACCGGATGGATTGACACTGTTGGTGGTCCCTGCCGGCTTTGCGGCCAATCCAGCGCTTTATTCAAACTTGCCCTACGATCAAGCCCGAGAATTGAGCGCGGTGAGTCTCTTGGCGTCTGGTCCATTGGTGCTGGTCACCCACCCCAGCTTGAACGTCAAAACAGTCAAAGAGCTCATTGCCAAGGCGCGCACGCGCCCAGGCGAGCTCAATGTTGGATCGGCTGGCAACGGCTCCCTGCCCCACTTGAGTGCAGAGCTCTTCAATTTGATGGCGGGCACCAAGATGCTGCATGTCGCCTACAAAGGTGCGGGGCCGGCTGTGATCGATCTCTTGGCTGGCGTCGTGCCGGTTTACTTCATGAATGTGCTGCAAGCCTTGCCCCTCATCAAGGCGGGCAAACTCAAAGCGCTGGGGGTCACCAGTCTGGAGAGATCGTCCATTGCAATGGACTTGCCCACCATCAGTGAAGAATTGCCGGGGTTTGACATGAGCAACTGGTACGGCATGCTAGCTCCAAGTGCCACGCCAAAGGACGTCATCCATAAATTGAGCCAAGAAGTTTCAGTCATTTTGAAGCAAGCCGCGCTCAAAGAAAAACTCGACAACGAGGGCATGACAGTGGTGGGCAACACCCCCGCGCAATTTGATGAGTTCCTCAAAAAAGAAACTGACAAATTCTCAAAGATCATCACATCGGCTGGCATCAAAAACTCCATGTGATGGGCCCCACGAACACCACCCCAACCCGTCTGCCAATCGTCATTGCTTTGCCAACATTTCCTTTCAATCTTTTTCTCTAGGAAACCCCCTCATGTCCCACCCCAACGAACCCCACTATGAAGTGATGTGGCCGCTATCGAACAAGGCCATCGACAAGCGAGACGCCTCGGCGAGACTGCCCGACTTGAATGGCAAAGTGATTTGTGAGCTGTGGGATGTGATTTTCCGCGGTGAGACCATCTACCCCATGGTGCGCGAGTACATCAAGTCAAAATTTCCCGGCGTTAAGTTTGTGCCCTACACCGAGTTTGGTAACTTTCATGGCGCGCGTGAAAAAGAAGTCACCTCCTCATTGGCCGAGAAACTCAAGGCCCATGGGGCCGATGCCGTCATCGTCGGCATTGGCGCCTGAGGCAGTTGTACGCCCGCCGTGTTGCGGGCTGCAGCGTTGGTTGAAAAATTAGGAATTCCCACTGTCAGCATCATTGGCTCGGCTTTCACCAAGCAAGCACAAGTGGTGAGCAAAGGCCTTGGCGTACCCTTGGCCATGGGGATCTACCCTGGCACACCCATGGTCGACAGCGATGCGGTGCTTGCTCAAAAAGTCAATGAGCATTTGGCCCCCGAGTTGCTCTATGGCTTGACAGGCAAGGCTCCCGATGCAGCGCCCACCGAGATTGAACCCTTGGCTGGCGAGATCATCATGAAGGCCAGCCTGGACGAGATTCAGGAGCACTTTTATCAACACATGTGGAGCGATGGCATGCCCATCGTCCCGCCGACCCGCGAGCGTGTTCAATCGTTCTTGAATTACACCGACCGTGCGCCAAGTGAGGTCTTGGCCGTGGTTCCTCAAGAGGGCAGACAAGCGACCATCCATGCCGTGGCAGTGACGGGTGTTCTGAGTGGTTGTCGCCCCGAGTACATGCCCATTTTGATAGCCGCCATTGAGGCCATGGTGGACCCTCACTTCAGGATCCAAGACTGTGGCTCCACCCCGGGCTGGGAGCCCGTGGTGATTGTGAGCGGGCCCATCATCAAGCAGCTCGACTTCAACCACGGCCAAGGCATGATGCGCTTTGGCCGGCAAGCCAACACCAGTGTGGGACGCTTTATCCGCATGTTCCTCAGAAACATCTGTGGCTACCGCATCCCACCAGGGGCGGGCGACAAGGGCAGCATTGGACAGAGCTTTTTGGCCGCCATGGCCGAAGACGAAGAATGCGCCAAAGAGTTGGGGTGGACGACTTTTGCCGAGGACAAGGGATTTGATTTGAGTGACAACGTGGTGACCATGCACAGCGTGGTGAGCATCAGCTCGCCCATGTACAGCGCTGGCGACCAGGCTCAAACACACGTCCAGCAGTGGGCCGACATCATGGGGCAAAGTTTCACCTATTGGTCACACACGGGCTTCAAAACCGGCGTGTGGAATCCGCTGATCGTGGCCGGCCCCAGTGTAGCCAAAGTGGTTGCCTCACAATGGAGCAAAGCCCAAGTGCGTGAGTATTTGTACGACCACATCAAAGTGACGGCCCGGCAAATCACCCACTATGCACGCATGACGAGCACCCCCACCTTCAGCTTGGAGAAGTTGGTGGCCGACGGCATCTTGGCACCCGAATACGCTTTGTCGGATGACCCAGATCGCCTCTTGAACGTGATCTTGCACCCAGACATGGTGGAGATTTTGATTGCGGGTGACCCGGGTCGCAACCAATCCAGGGCCTACATGGGCAACCATATTCAAGGGCCACCGACCTCGCGCAAAGTGGTCTTGCCAACACACTGGCCTTTTGCCTAAGCGACTTGGATTACCGAAGAGGCATCCTCTCCAAAGCGCTGGAGGGTGCCTCACTAGAGAGGTCCAGGTTCAGGAAGAAACCACCTTAAAACGCTCACTCACCGCTCTGGAATTTCCAAAGCAAGGCATGTAGACCGTGTGCGTGCCTGCACCGCCCGCCACCACAAGTTGTATCTCTTTGGGGGAGGCTGTGATGGGCAGCAGGTCATCGGGACCCAATTCACCGAGCTCGGCTTTGCGAGAGACTTGCAGTCGTTCAAAGTCTCGGCGACCCATGTAGTGGGCTGGCATTTTGCTCATCTCCCATAAATGCGCCTTCACATCTGACTTGCTGAGCCCTGCACTTGCCAAAATGTGTGCGTGCTCAGGGCTCAACATCAAAAATGGCTCCCCACCATGCGTGTACTCATTGCTGGGGGGATGGATCATGGTGAGGGCAAAGATGCGCAAGAGCTCCAACGCATCTTTGCTGTGAGAGTTCATGTTCATGGTGCCTTCAACGGCCACCACACTCACCACACTCTCATCCTTGTCAAAGCCACGCTCTTGGTGAAACGACTCCCATGGTGAGTGGGCCACATTTTCTGCGCAACAAAAACTCATGCGTCCAGGCTGACCGTGAGTGGTGCGGTCCATCTCACCGGGCAAGGCTCCTCCCACGTTTCTCATCAGCAGCCGCACAGCTCGACCCAAAGTGGCATTGGCCACGGTGCCTTCACCCAAGCAATTGACGCCTGCGTTAAAACCCAAGCCCTGAGCCAAAGGACCATTCACCAGCACCCAAACCGCCACGGGATTGGTGGTGGCTTGCACCGCTTGCAAGTTGAAGGCCGGTTGCGCCAGCGCTTTCACCGCCGCCACCAACACCGGCATCAACGTGGGTGGGCAACCCGCCATGACTGCGTTCACTGCGATCAACTCAAGCGTGGCTGGCCCAAAGGCAGGCGCCAAATGCGCCACGATATCTTGCGCATTGCCAGGGCACTGCATGAGCATGCGATTGACTCGCTCCAGGGTGGGCGGCACCATGGGTAAACCGTCCGACCAATGCTCGGCTTGGTAGTGGGTGTTGATCGCCTCAAGGTCGTCATTGACGTCTATGAGGCGCATTGATGGACGGGTTGCACTTGATGGGCTTGATGGGCTCATAGGGATTGACTTTGTTCCAGGTGAGCATGGATTTGCTCAGCACACGACTGGGCAATGCCCACAATCTCCTCGCGACTTCTAGAGCCAAAGGGGTGGGGAATTTCGATGATGGGCAAGCCTCGCTCGCCCATGGCAGAGCTTTGTGCACGCCCCAGGGCCACAAACGCTTTGGAGCAAACGGTCATGCCAATTTTGCCTGCTCGCCTCACTTGCACACTGTCATGGACACTCCACGACGTGCACGAACCTCAGTCGCCTGAGCCTGCGATCACCAGATCGCAAGACGCCAGCAACTCCTGGAGCATGGCATCGGGTGCGGCCAATGAGGCAGCACGCTTTTGCCGAATGTGCACTTGGGCAACGCGGTAGTGAGCGGTCAGTATCGACGACACATCGTCCACCAAATACCGAAAATTGGGCTTGGCGTTGTCAATGAAACCCACCACCATGCCTGCTAAACGAGAGACTTGGTTCTCCCCCTGGCTTACAGATGCCAAGAGTGGCGAGTCATCGCGAGCTTGGGTGTGTTCACTCGCCTGGGCTTGCGCCATCCAGGCCGGTGTGGGGTTGAAGAGTTGAATCAATTTGGACATCGACATTCACCTAAAAAATGATCAAGCTACAGACACAATAAACATCCTGCCCCTCAGACTCAAGAGTCCATCTTGATTTGGGCATGGGTGATGAGCGTGGACCAGCGCTGCATCTCAGCGCGAATGAAAGCATCTGTGGCTTGTGGCGTCAAGGCCGCCACATCGGCCCCTTGGCCTTTGAATTGATCTGAGGTCTCAGCGCCTTTGAGGGTTTTACTGACACTCTCGTAAAGCTTGGCTTGGATGTGTTGGGGCACGCGTGACTGCACCATCAAGGCATACCACAAGGTGGCTTGGTAGTCAGGGAAACCACCCTCGGCCACCGTCGGGAGCTCTGGCGCCAGCGCGGTTCGCTTGGCACTCGTCATGGCCAAGGCTTTCAAGTGCCCAGATTTGACATGGGGCATGGCCGGCAGTGGGCTTGTGCACACCACTTGAATTTGACCGCTGAGCAAATCACTCAACGCGGGCCCTGCTCCTTTGTAGGGCACGTGCGTCATCTGCACGCCCGACATGGACTTGAGGAGTTCCACCGCCAAATGCCCCCCAGAGCCAGGACCTGAAGAGCCGTAATTGATGGCAGAGGGATTGGCACGCGCTTTGGCAATGAGCTCCCCCATCGTATTGACTCCCACCGAGGGATGCACCAACCACACCATGGGGGAACTCGCCACCAAGGTGATGGGGGAGAAATCCTTCAAACTGTCATAGGGCAGTTGCTTGATCAAACTCGGGTTGATGCTGTGCGTGGTACTGGCCAAAAACAAGGTGTAGCCGTCGGGTGCGGCTTTGGCCGCCAAGTCTGTTGCGATGAGCTGCGCGCCGCCACCGCGGTTGTCCACCACCACCGATTGGCCCAACGCTTGAGAAAACGGGTTGGTGAGCATGCGAGCGACGATGTCACCGGCACCCCCTGGCGGATAGGGCACGATCATCTTCAAAGGACGGGTGAATCGAAACTCTTCCTGAGCCTGCGCGCTGGACCAACTCGCCGAGGCAGCCAGTGAACTGGCCAGGGTGCTTTGAAGCCATAAACGGCGGCTCAAGGCTTGGCTGGACGCTGGAAGTGATATGGACTTGGAATCGTTGAGCGAGAGGGGTGATTTCATAAAATTCTTTTGAAGCCTTTCAAAAACTGGTTATTGATCATGGCGCTTTGAGGACATAGAACAAACTGCCTTTTTTGACATTGCTGTTGAGCCAATCGCCCAAGCGGTGGCGGAAGGGAGTGGGAGTCGAACCCACACAAGACCGATCTCAGCCTTAACCGGGTTTGAAGTCCGGCCGCTCCACCAGGAACGAATCCCCTCCATTATTGACTCAATCATCTTCTGCCAGCTTGCGAACCACTTCCTCGATCACACGCTTGGCGTCTGACTGGGCATGGGTCAAGAGCCCGCCAAATCCTTCTCGAACCGCGCCAATGGCATAAATACCAGGATAAGACGTCTCCAAGTTCTCGCTCACCAAAACACCTCCATTGGCTGACAAACTCAATTGCCCTGAGAGCCAATCCACATTGGTCGTGAGTCCGACACAGGCAAAAAAACCTTGGCATTTCAAGGTCTGGGGTTGCAAGCTGCTGTTTTTGAGTTCCACCCCAGTTAAAAAGTCATCCCCCAATAAAGAGACCACTTCGGTTTGCAAATGCAACTCAATCTTGTCGTGATGGCGAGCGGCTTGCGCGAGGTCACTGCGCGCACTGAGCTCAGCACCACGATGCACCCAATGCACCTTTGAGCAAAACTGAGCCAAGACCCAAGCTTCTTGAGCGGCGGAGTCCCCGCCACCCACCACCACCACCTCTTGATCAAAGAACATGGGGCCATCGCAGTCGGCACATTGAGACACCCCTTTGCCGGTCAATGCCTCTTCACGCTCAAGCCCCAAACGCTTGAGTCGCGCACCTGTGGCCACCACCAATGCACGAGCTCTCATGCTCTCGGTGGCGGTCTGCAGCACAATCCCTTCTGACAACTCCAAGCCAACAGCACCATCGTACGTGAGATCGAGTCCAAGATCACTCAAATCACTCACCCAAGTCGAGGCCAAGTCAGCCCCACCCGTGAGTGTTGCGTCCAAGCCTGGCGTCAAGTGATTGACATTGATGATCAAGCCACCAAACATTTGCTCCTCCAAGAGGGCAACCTTGAGTCCTTTGGCCAGCGCTTCTTTGGCGCAACACAATCCCGCCATGCCAGAGCCGACAATGATCACATCGTATTTTTCGCTCAAGATACGCTCCTTAGTATCGCGATTTTCTCATATCCCAAAAACCGTCTTTCATTGCCCAATCTGAGGGTGACACGCAGTCGATCCAAACACTCCAAAATCTCAATGGCGAGGGTCCTGCCAACACCAGAAACATCGCGAAATTGAGCCGCGTTGAAGAGTCCATTGGGCTGGCTTTGGGCCAAAGACTGGGCGTGCTTGGCAAACTCAAGCATCAAGGCTGGCGTGGCAAATCGCTCAGGGGTGACCTTGATCAAGTCGTCTCGCTGGGCGTAACGGTTCAAGAAGTCTCTGAGCAGGTGAATCGAGCGGTGAAGTTCCAGCGACAATTCCCGCACACTCGGCATCAAGGGTTGTGCTCTTTGCATCGCCCCCCTCACTTCTTGCCACATCTTGGCATCGAGCACAGGTTCTTGCGCTTGGTGTGCTTGCAGTCTAACTTTGTTGCCTTGAACAACCAACCAACCACTCTGAGTCCACGTCTGCAGCACAGCGTCCAAGACCTCAGGAGCCCATGGGGATTTGAGTTGGGACAAACACGTGGCGGCGTTCATGCCCTCCCAAGTCGGGTGCTGCTGGTGAAAGACCCGCAGCACCTGTTGAATTTTCAAAGCATGTTGGTCTAAAAATTCAATCTTCAGGGCCATCATGGCCTTTGCACTCACATTGGGGCACCAAACACCCTCCGGCAGCAAGGCCACAACATCATCAAGTCTCAAGGCAAATAAGGATGAAAGCCAATTCAAATCAACCCCAAAAGGCATGCCTTGCAACAATGCTCTCAACGATGCCTCAGGCGTGTTCAGTGCTAGAGCCTCTCTCACAATCTTTCGCTCCGGCGCGCGGCGAAAATTCTCGGCCAAGGGGTCAATCACCCGCCCCCCACCCAGAGTCCTTTGCGCGGACTGGTCGCGGATGATGAATCGGTCACCGTGAACGGCAAAGCGCGGAGCAGCCAACCTTAATTGAACCAGAATGGGTTCAATGGGTTCAATGGGTACAAGGGGGATGATGGGCGAGGTGGAGGGCGGGATAAAAATCTTCCCCAACACATCCAATGCACCATGATGAAAATGCACACTGGCACCGTGTTTGACGACTTGCTGCTCGTGGGGCAAGAGTCTCAATTCAAGGGTCATGGCGGAACTCGCACGAGCCAAGTCCTCACTCACCAACCAGTCGCCGCGTTGAATTTCAGAGGTTTGAATTTGCGTCAAGTTCACGGCACATCGCTCGCCACTCAGCACTTTGGTGATGTTTTCATGATGGCGATGCAAACGGCGAATTTTGCACCTGAGATTTTGAGGCATCAAGACGAGCTCGTCTGCGATCTCCAGTGTTCCCGCCATGAGCGTTCCTGTCACCACGGTGCCTGAGCCCGGCAAGGTGAATACGCGGTCGATCAAAAATCGAGGAAGCGCTGAGTCTTGCAAAGTCCTAGCGCGGTGGGACAAGCCCAAATCTTTCAAATGCGCGCTGAGTTCAGGGACTCCCTTCCCCGTCACTGAAGACACTGCAAAACTCGCTGCACCAGCAAAACCAGCATTCACAAGCAGTGCTTGCGCTTGCATTTGAACCGTCAACACCCGAGAAGCATCAACACGGTCCACCTTGGTGATCACCAAGGTGGCACCCTGTGCACTCAGAAGGGAGACGATGGCCAAATGCTCCAAGGTCTGGGGCATGACACCATCGTCGGCAGCCACGATCAACAACAAATGATCACAGGCATAGGCACCGCAAAGCATTTGATGGATGAATTTCTCGTGCCCAGGCACATCCACAAAATCCAAACTGATCGCATCATTGACCCTCAAATGCGCAAACCCAGGTTCAATGGAGATACCGCGTTTTTTTTCTTCGGGAAGTCGATCCGTGTCAATCTGCGTCAAGGCTTTGACCAACGAGGTCTTGCCATGATCGATATGACCAGCAGTTGCGATGATCATGGGTTTACGTTGGGAAGGACAGTTGCAATTGGGCGATGGCCTCACAAAAAAGGCTCTCTTGCCGCTCTTCCAAACATCGCAAGTCCAGCACCAATTGGCCTTTTTGCACGCGCCCGAGCACTGGCGTGTGCAGACTTCGGAACAATTTCTCCAAACCGTGCTCAGTGTGTGTCATGGCATTGGACAAAGGCTGAGTTTTTGCACCGGGCTCACCGGAATTATTGGGCTTTTTAGACTTACTTGGTTTCAAGGGCTTGATGACCAAAGCAAAACTGGGCATGGTTTGCACGGGCAAGGCACCGCTGCCGATTTGGCTTGCACACGGCTCCACTGAAACAAGGGCTTTCCCCACTAGCGCTTGCTGCACCAATGGCAGCAGTCGGTGAGCTTGCGCCTCCATGGCTGTGGCCTTTCTCTTGAAGAGTCTCAAGGTGGGCAAGTCTTGCTCAACACGCTCAGGATTCAAGTACAACTTCAAAGTCGCCTCCAAGGCCGCGATCATGACCTTGTCAAGTCTGAGTGCGCGGCGAAGGGGATTTTTTCGCATGCGCTCGATGAGTGCCTTCTTCCCCACAATGATGCCGCATTGGGGGCCACCCAGCAGTTTGTCGCCACTGAAGGTCACCACATCCGCGCCTTGCCCAATCACCTCAGCGACCGTGGGCTCATGTGCCAAACCCAGTACATTCAAGTCCATCAGCGTGCCACTGCCCAAGTCCACAATCAGGGGCAAAGAATGCGCATGCGCCTCCTGGCTCAGGTCTTGCACGCTGACCTCGGCTGTGAAGCCTTGAATGGCATAGTTGGAGGTGTGCACTTTCATGAGGGCGGCCACCTTGGGGTTGATGTGCTCCTTGAAGTCCCGCAAATGGGTGCGATTGGTGGTTCCCACCTCTCTCAAAATGGCACCAGCTCGTTTCATCACATCGGGGATTCTAAAAGCACCACCAATTTCAACCAACTCCCCGCGCGAGAGGAGGACTTCTTTGCGAGTGGCCAAGGTGCTCAAACACAAAAGGACCGCAGCCGCGTTGTTGTTGACCACTGTGGCCGCTTGTGCGCCAGTGAGTTCACACAGCAGAGACTCCACATGGTCATCGCGCTCACCACGTTGACCTTTGACCAGGTCGTATTCAAGATTGACACTCGAGCGCATCGCAAGGCATGCGGCATCGATGGCCGTTTGTGCATACAAGGCCCGACCAAAATTGGTGTGCAAGACTGTCCCGGTGAGATTGATCACCTCCTTGAGGTGCGATTGCTGCAAAGCCAAGAGTCTTTCACTGCATTCAAGGATGATCACTTGGCTGACTTTTTGCCGAGAGTTGAGTATTGATGGAGGTGTCGCACTGCTCGCAACTTTCGCAAGGGCTAAAGAACCCGTTGACTCATCTGGTGTTGTTTTCAGAGTCAGCTCAATTTCTTCACGCTTTTCTTGGAGAACCGTCTTCAAGACTTTAATGACACGTGCTCGTCCGTACTCGGCGATCAGCTCTTGGGCCACAGGCAGTTGGATCAATTCATCAATTGAGGCCAAATGTCGGCGCGGGTCAGATTCAATGGGCGAGATCAAGGGGGCGTTCATTCAACAATTCACAACAAAGACTTCAAGGGTATTCATTTCAAGGGCACTATCGAGGACAAAGCAATTGCAAAACGCAAATGATCGAGTCAATGAAAGGTTCGATCATACATTCACACATTTTCACATTCGCACTTTACCTGCTCAAGGAAGACGACTAGATTGGGCTCATACCCGCGATTGAATATCCGCAAAAAATTCATCCATCAGTCCAGACCTTGAGTTTACTCAGGACGCCTTGAGGCATCATTCCTTGAATACCAAAATATCTATTTTTGTCTCCCTATCATAGTTCTTTGCTCATGAAAATCCATAGCCAAAACCCATGGGTCCATTTCCAATAATGTCGCAACAACTCAATTTGCTTGTGCCTTCTCTTTAAACAATGGGGTAGATCATGAAAATAAAATGCCATGTGCATCTTCTTAAAGCAGTCCATTGGGATTGTTAACCTGTCTGCTGAACGACTACACCAAAAGAGGATGATCCTCTAGGCGAGCGTTGACCTAACCGTATGCGGTGGCAAACTTTTGCCTCTTTACTGGCCACTTTGCACACCCTTGGCTGCCAACATTGCCGTTGCACGCCCCAGGATGTACGACAGTTGATCACCATCTGTTGGGTCCTCACCCAACAACGGCAATTTGGCTCAACGATCAAACTCAAAGGAACCAAGTTTGACAACGGCATTTTGAAAAATAATACTATTTAGCTTATTAAATCGTTGTTATTGTATTTTATTAATTTATTGGTATTCATTCATGAATCCAAAGTAAATGAATTCTATTCAACGCATTGGCGAGTAAAAAACCAATCAGTTGTCGCAGTTGCTCGATCAAAAAATACCAGTAAAGCATCGAGATGGCCTTTGAATCCACAAAAACAACTGGCTTTCTGAACTTTACTCAATGACGACATTTGCATGGCATGGCCATTGCTCATTGAGCACATGGGTGGGCCAAATGTTGCCGACCCCTTGATACTAGGAGTCTCTTATGGGAATGCGCGTCGCCTCGTCCAACAATGCCTGGGCCGCTCAGGCCAACACCAATACAGCTGCTTTGCAACAGCGCCAACAAAACTCGCAAGCCCTCTTTGCGAGCCTGAGTGCTGGCGACCTCTCCGGTGCTCAGAGTGCAATGACAAAGCTCTCAACGGCAGACTCCAATGCGCAGGCAGGAGCGTCCAAGGTCAACAATCCGAACTCACCTTTTTCACAAATTGGCACAGCCTTACAAAAAGGCGACTTGAAAAGTGCCCAAGCCATTGCCATCTCCATGCAAGCCAAAAACGGTAAACACCAGCATGGTGCCAAAGCGCTCACCGCGGAAAACCACACCAATACGTCCACAGCGATGAACAGTTTGACCACTTTGCTCACAGGCTCCAACAACACCTCGGGCTCAAACCTGCAGCAATCCATCGCAGCGAGCACCAGTGCCAATCTGACAGCATCAAACTCAAGCGCCTCTTCATTCCTGGGCATCGGCAGCAAGATCAACCTCTCGGCTTGAGTGCCTCCATGATTTATTTAATCCAGCGCTTCATCACCAAAGAAAGAAAAAGCATGTCAAATTTTGGCGGCTTTGCTGTCTTTCGATTTATCCAAGCATTGGGCATTGCAGCGCTATGGATGGCGATCTCCTTGAGTGTGGGTCAACTGGCCCAAGCTCAAAGCATTGCGATTTATCCAACCAAACCCATTCACCTTGTCGTCCCCTTCCCCCCTGGTGGTGCTCTCGACATCGTGGCCAGAACCATTGCCAAGCCATTGGGCACGACCCTTGGACAACCCGTCATCATTGACAACAGGGCCGGCGCCGATGGCGCCATTGCTGCGGACTTTGTCGCCAAGTCTGAGCCCAATGGCTACACACTCTTCATGGCCACTTACGGGTCCATGTCAGCATTGCCGTTCTTGCACAAGAGTTTGCCCTACAACGTCTTGAATGATTTCACCCCCATCAGCAACACGGGTAAATTTGCATTCTTTTTATTCGCTCATCCAAGTATTCCTTCCAAGGACTTGAACCAACTGATCGCTTACATCCATGCCCATCCCGATGAGGTCAACTACGGCTCTGGCAATGTCGGCGGTGTGGTGGGAACTGCAGAGCTGGCTCAACTCAATCACTTGAAAATGATCCACGTGCCCTACAAAGGCGAAGTGCCCGCCATGAATGATTTTTTGGCGGGTCGTGTTCAAGTCATGATCGGCACTCCGGCCAATGCACTTGAGTTTGTCAAAGAAGGAAAGCTCAATGCGGTCGTTACTTTTTTAGACAAGCGCAGTTCTCTTTTGCCTCAAACACCCACCATGCACGAGCTTGGCTATCCCAATTTATCCATCACCCCATGGTCTGGAATTTTTGGGCCTGCAAAGTTGTCACCGGCGATCGCTTCGCGCTTGTCCCTCGCAATCAATGACGCCATGAAGGGCGATGACGTGCAGGCCGAATTTGCCAAACAAGCGTTTGAATCCAAAAGCTCCACACCATCCGAGTTGGGAGCTTACGTGCGAGACCAACTCCAACATTGGGGTCATTCCATTGAACTCGCGGGCTTGTCCGCCCAATGATGTTCATGCCTTTTATCCATTTTTATTGTGAAATTTTCAAAACTCTTTTGAAGGACTCTTCATGTCTCACCTTCTGATCATTGACTTACCTGGCGGCAACGACGTGGACTTGCTCATCTGTGCCATCCAAAGAGGCGACAATTTCACGTTCCTCACAAGTGACCTAGGCGTTTATCGTCGCGACTCACGGGTGTGGTCATGGGTTGAACAAGCGAGCCACATCCTGGAATGCAAAAATTTTGATCAACAGACTTTGGATTCCAAGGTGATGGCACTTCATCAAAAAGATCCCTTTGATGCCTTGCTTTGCCTCATTGATATCCGCTTGGTCGAAGCCTCACGCTTGGCACATGCATTGGGTTTGCCATTTTTAAAACCTGAAGTTGTCACCACACTGCGCGACAAGTTCAGTGTTCGCTCAAGCCTACAAAGTCAGGGCATCGAGCAACCCCCATTTGCATTGGCAACCAGCAACCAAGAATTGAAAGATGCCGTTGACATCATGGGTTTACCCGTTTTGATCAAACCCTCGGATGGTTATGGATCACAAAATATTTTTCTCCTTCAAAATGAATGGGATTTGGACGAAATGATCACCCCATTGAACGATATGTTGCCCATGATGAGCGACTACGGACTTGGGGTGACCTCGAACGACCGAATGCTCGTTGAGCGCTACATGCGTGGCCCCATCGTTGGGTGTGATGTTTTTACATTCAACGGTGTTCATCAATTGCTGGGAGTGCATGAAAAGCAATACTTCGATGAACCATCTTTCGCAATCCGCGGAGGATGTTTCAATCCCAATATGGGCCAGTACCAAGAGCTCGAGCGCACCCTCTTTGCCTGGCTTGACGCCGTTGGATTTGATATGGGTGCGTCGCACATTGAAGTCGTTTGCACCGATGAAGGCTACCGACTGATTGAAATCAACGCCAGACTCGTGGGCGCCAAACTCGCTCGCCTCATGTCCTACTCATTGGGCTACAACGTACACAGTGCCCTCATTGATTTGCACCTAGGACAGAAAATGCGCCCATTGGTGCACCCCTTGAACGCCAAGGACACCCGCGTGCATTCCAAATTCATCAGTCACCCCAGCCCACAATTCAGCGTTTCACGCTGGATCACAGCAGACGAGAAGTCCGTGGGTTTGCTCAATCGCGTCATTCAACCCAAGTTGCCAATCCCAGGTGTGAAGAGCGTGGAGATCCTCAAAAAGCGTGGGGACTGGATTCGTCCACCAATGGAAAATGCGGATCGCATCGGCTTTATCATGACCAGCGCCATCGACAAGTTGGAGGCTGAACAATCGGCCGAACAATACTTGTCGCTGTGCACCTGTGTGGCCATGTCACCCCCTGATTTATCCAGTCCCCTGCCCTCACAAAATTCATCTCAACCCCACACGGCCAGTCCCATGGCCCAAATCGCAACCGCCACCTTCAGTTCTTCCTTGATGGCCGTGCCGCAGTGGTCTGAGAGTTTACCCAACACCTCAATCTCAATTTCAGCCACCACACCATTGCCAAAGAAACAAAACGAAACCGTTTGATTTCATTGTGGTGCCTGGGCAGTCCATGAGTTCTTGCCGATGGTGGCGAGAAGGATCGTGATTATGCTTTACACTGAAGCGTGTTTTGCATGGACTCCATCCGATGCCCCTGTCCTCACCCAACGACCTGTCGACCAAAAGCCCTACACCCGGCTTGGAAACCATTGGTGTTCAATTCGCAGCCATGGGAGGACTTTGTGAAGTAAGACTGGAGTCCAAGACGCTGGTCGAGTTGCAGCTCAAAAGCATCGCCGAGCTGTGCGCCAATGAGGTCAAGCGGATTGAAAAAAAATATTCCCGCTATGACTCTCAAAGTATTGTGAGTAAGATCAACCAGTCCAGTGGCAAACAATCCGTTGCCATCGACCCTGAAACGCACACGCTGCTTGAATACGCCCAAACACTCTTTGACAGCAGCTCAGGGCTATTTGACATCACGAGCGGTGTGTTGAGAAGGGCTTGGCGATTTGACAAAAAAATTCCCCCGACTGCCAGCGAACTCGAGTCCTTGATGCCACTCGTGTCTTGGAATCTTGTGCAACGCGATGCACACGCGTTTTATCTCCCATTGGTTGGTATGGAAATAGATTTTGGTGGGTTTGGCAAGGAGTATGCTGCGGACCGCGCTGCTTTGATCTTGCAACAATCGGGGATTGAACATGGTTTTGTCAACCTCTCTGGCGACATCCGTGTCGTGGGCCCCAAAGCCACTGGAGAGCCTTACCGAATGGGCATTCAACACCCCAGAGAAAAAAACATACTACTGGCCTCCATCCCCATACAACAAGGTGCATTGGCCACCAGCGGTGACTATGAAAGGTTCTTTGAATTTGAGGGTATACGCTACTGCCACATTCTCAATCCCAAAACCGCTCAACCTGTGCGAGCTTGGCAAAGTGTCAGCGTATTGGCACCCTTGGCGATTGTGGCCGGCAGTTGTAGCACCTGCGCCATGCTCTTGGAAAAAGGTGGTGTCGACTATCTAGACTCGAGCGGTTTTTCCTACTTGTGTGTGGATGCACTGGGGGGCGTTCACCAAAAATCGACTGCAAACCAATCCATTTAAATGGATGAAGAAAAAATATTGATCTCACCACCATTGTGGATCAAATTTTGTTCCAACTCTCAACCCTTCAACTTGACTTCCAACTTACCCCAGAGCAAGATGGCAAATCGTATGAATTTTCTGAAGCGGCTCGAGCCTATGTGAACGACCCAGTTCATCAACAATTCAAGGATCAAAATCGATCCCACAATCCCAACGAAGCCCTCATGGGGCTGACCTACTTGGCCAAATTGGTCGACACTTCAAGCCACCGGCTCTCAGACCTCGAAGCAATTGAATTCAAAGCCAAGATCTTTGATCTCTTGTTGAACAATGAGCAAAGGGTGCTTTTTGATTTAAGACTTGCCACATCGTTACCAGCAGTTTGTTCACCATCACCACGGCCTACCCAAGCACCATCACTCCTTCGACGCGAGACTGACAATCAAATGATCTTGTGTCAACGCCTGATGCTTTCGCACCCAATTCGGTCTTTGCACCTCGACAACCTTGAAAAACGAAAGTTTCCGAAATTTGCAGTTTGTTCTTACAATGCAACAGCTTGTTCAACTCAAAAAATTACCATGACCACCTATCCCCTTACTGCGCTTGCCACGTTGCTTGCTGTGCTGATGCTTTTTTGGACACTCATCAAAGTGGGTAAAGCCCGCGGTCAATATGACATCAAAGCACCCGCAACCTCTGGCCATGAAATGTTTGATCGTGCATTCAGAGTGCAAATGAATACTCTTGAATCATTGGTGATTTTTTTACCATCGCTTTGGATATATGGCGTCTTTGTTGGTGACTTGGGCGCTGGTGTGAGCGGGGTCGTCTGGTTCCTGGCACGTGTTTGGTTCGCATTGGCCTATGTCGCCAATCCCAGCAAGCGAGGCCCTGGATTTGCAATTTCGATGCTTTGCACATTGGGCATGTGGAGCGGAGGACTCTGGGGTGTGGTCAAAGTATTGACCAGCTAAAAAGTCGTCGTTGCCTTTTTTCAAGGCAATTGAGGCGCTAGCAAAATCAGAGCTGACGCCGCAAATTCACCACGCGCTCTCGCTTGAGTTTGTTTTCTTGCACAGTTTGGTCAATCTCACGCATCACCCCTTGCAAATCCACGGGGCGGTGCTTCACTTTGAACTGACCCGTCAGTTCAGTCTCGACACTGAGCAAACCCCGTGCGTAAAGGTCCCATATTTCTGGACCATAATTGGTAGACAGCAGTGCTGGATCAAAGCGGCCAAAGTATTGACGTAAATTGGTCACATCTCGCATGAGCATGCGCTGCGCATGATTATTACCTGCAGCATCCACCGCTTGGGGAAGGTCAATGATGACCGGTCCATCGGCGGCCATCAAGATATTGAATTCTGACAAATCCCCGTGAA
>Ga0114964_10000647_pt1 | contig 26627 bp, 21 predicted proteins | sample C_131016_MF_Meta_FD_92638 | JGI IMG/M metagenome (GOLD analysis project Ga0114964, IMG submission 92638) | Freshwater microbial communities from Lake Croche, Canada to study carbon cycling - C_131016_MF_MetaG | ecosystem: Environmental > Aquatic > Freshwater > Lake | place: Lake Croche, Canada...
ATGTGAGTTTGGGTGAAAATAACGGGACACAAATTCAAAATGCGGTTCAAAACAATCCATGGCTCGCTAATTTAGTGTTGAGAGTCAACGATCCAACAGTTTTATCAGATATTTTCGACATTGATGGCACTCTCGCACAAACATATTCAATCTCAAATATATCGAATATAACAAATGATTTGCTCACTTATTTGTCATATTTGGATACGACAGATCAAATCAAACCGCCTGTTTATGGCCCTTTATCATGTATTCCCAAGCCAATAGTAGTGCCTATTCTTACCTACAGCAACGATGAAAATTATTATAAAGTGGTGGGTTTTAGTGAAACCTTCGGCTACGACTATAATTCTACAATAGCTCATTATGTTGTCGATCCTATTTCGGGCAACAATTTTGTGCCTATTTCATCTCTAGATCCAAATTCACTGTGGCGTTATGATGAAACTACCGCTGTTATTCGATGTGGAGAATATAATTTATGTCCAGATCTAGATATTGAGTATCTGCGAGATTTTATTCGATGTGAAGTATATACATTCGATTTGACTCAAGATTCGCCTTATGTTAGATTATTAGTTAGTGGCGCAGGCATCGTCGCCACAACTTCGACGCCGTCGACTAAAGTTGATAAGATATCTTTTACTACTGTGCTTGGAACCACCTCGGCACTAAATAGATGGTATTTTAGCCAAAATTATCAAGAAGGCGCTCTGGTCACTGGTAAGCGGGACATTGATAAAACGATCACCACTGCTTTTTGTAAAGACACTCATTGTGACGCCGCTTTATCCGCCATGAATATTCAAGAGCTTGAAGGTTATCAGCAAAATGATTTATGTAATAATATCAATTTGCAAAAATACAGGATAAATAATACTTTTGATCTACTGCCCGATGGCGCCTTCCTTTTCGATATTTTGGCTCTTGACAATGACGCAGACTCTCAAAATTTATATTGTGCTTTTTTTAACGCTCCCAACGACGCAAAAGCTAGATCCCTTTCCTGGACTTTACAAGAATCAGCGTTGGGTAAGACGGGCGCTTTTGATGGCTTAATGGACTCGCCTCAAGGGATTTTGTACAGAATAAACGCAAATGACTCAGTCACACAAACTGCTTTTCCTGCCACCGGCAATAATAATTTATATTATCGTCAAATCACAACAGTGAATACTGGTTTTCAATTGCTAGCTGTTAATGTTCCATATGTTGCAAATGCTGCATATGTATTCATGGTAAAATTGCCACGTCAAATAGTTGCGACCAATTTTGTCTCCAATTCGATTACTCTCTATCAACCGGGCACCAATACTCGGTATGGGCCACGATCGAATTGGCAGTGCAATAGATATACTACTGATGAGTATAAAGGAAATGGACATCGTCATTTCATTCCATATCTATTTTGGCACGATCATTCAATAAGATTAACATATACTTTTAGTTGGGAAAATACTCTGCCACTAAGATATATAAGCAATTCTCTGGTCACAGCCTTTAGAAATGGCCAAATGTATTTTTATGGAATACCATTCAGCACGTATAAAGCAGTAACAAATAGTGCTAGTGTAAATCCTGGTGTTGGACCTGTTGTTGATGTTCTAAATTACGCTCCCACAAAAGACACCAATAATGTCTTTTTTTGGGGAATCAGTTCTTCAGACAATGGATATCCCGGAATAACAACACCTGGACTATTTCCAATTCCCGTAACATTAAAAGTAGAAGTAACTACTTTATTGCCGAACAATGTATCTTTTGATCAATATGTATATCGTAGTAGTAATGCTTGGCTGCCAACACCCAATTTTTATGGAATGCAGAATGTAAATTATAATACTGGTGTTCAAACAATAGTGATTTTGGAATGCGATCCGTCTCCTCTCTATCGCAATAATTTAGACGCTTTCTTCCGGGCCGTCCAAGCAGGTTATTATGCTTATACTTTGGCTTTTGGAAATGCAGCTTTGGGCTATCCTATGCAAGATTTATCTGCATATGCTCATAATCCTGGTGATGATGCTATGTCTGCTCGTGGATATTCCGCTGGATATCGAAACAATACAAAAGATTTAATCGCAATGAGTGCAATTGGTAATTTTCAACCGGGATTTTTGTTAGCGCCAGAACCTCAATTTGATGTTAGCGCACGAGTCATTAATCCTCGTAATTATGTCTATTATGTGAGTGAGGTGAACGCCGGAAGAGACGGCCAAATTATTTATGGAAAAGGGTACATCCCAGCGGCGACCAACATTGCTAGTTTTTCTTCTTATAGAGCTCCTTTAATCAGTGATATGGCAAGTGACGATCCTCAAAACACATACAATCAACTTACTCTTTTGCAAGAGCCGGGCACCGTACTAAAATTTGAATATGTCACTGGGTGGAAAAGTGGGGCAATACCTGTATTCTGTCGAATTTATACTCGTGGTAGCGACACTTACAGCACGTTGCTAGACAAAGAGCTTATTTTGGTGACTAACGATGGGGGACAAACATATACATATACAGTGACATCACCTATTTTTTTATCACCGACTAATACTTATGCGTACGTACGTTTGTTTGTGAGCGATTGTTTTCTTTATCCCGCAATTACGGATAATGGTAGAATTTGGAATGATTGGTCTTATACGGTTTCAATCATCCCTACAGGATCTTCTCCTGTAGCACCTCCCGGGGCTGGCGCAGAACAATATGCTAAAATTATTGCTGATCCGTCTAATCTCAATCAAACATTTGATTTTGGTGTAGTGTCAAGCGCTGAAATTCCAATAACTCTGGCAGTGATTGAAGCCAACGCACTTCCAATTACAGTCTCATTTTATATTCTTGACAATAATTATGACCCCATAGACGGTTATTCCAAACTGAAACGAATTGAAATTGCTACAATGACCCAAAATGTGCAGACATTTCGGGTAGAAACAGGATGGATAGTTGGAATTGTCAATAAGTTATCAATGATTATCAATTTTGAATCAAGTCAAGTGGAAGATGTGGCAAACATGCAAATCTATTTTGCCAACTCCTACACACTAAATCCCGACACCAATATTTACAATCCTATACCGAATGTTTATTCACCGCCTCTCTACGCACCATCGCCTCTCACCAACGCAAATTTTGCAGTTCTTAAAGCTGCTTACGCTCAATTCTATCCAGCAATCACCTTTTGGATCGAATTAGACTTGTTATTTTTTGGTGGCAATAGAGATTATGTTTTCAATCAGTTTAATGAAGTGACAGCAATTGCGGGCAAAGAAAATGATTTGTGCCGTTGCGCCTCGCAAATAGTATTGACTGATGCCGCAGAAACTTATGGGTATGGAGGGACAGGATATACAATTCTCTATTCCTCGTACGACACCAACGAGAGATACTTTTGGCAGAAATTTGTAAAGAAAAGACAAGGACGCTTCCTAACTTCATTCAATCCTGTATTTTTAAACGATAGTACAATTACAGATATAAACTTAAAACGATATTTAGCATTGTATTTTAGATAAATTAATAAATTATCGTCCACGCTGCTTCTTCTTCTTCTTCTTTTTGCTCTTTTTACCTGGTCGCACTCTACTTGATTGCTGTGGGCCTCTGTGTAAAATATTAGAATAATCTGGCTTGAATACACCTTGTCTGGTCACATAATCCTTGATAGTTTGAGGGGCTCTTGTTACATCATTATAAAATTTGTCAACAACTGCCTTCAAAACAGGAGTGTTGTGATGAATATTTTGTTTCGCAGCGTGAGTAAATAAATTTCCTAAATAATCCATTTGTGTCGTTTAGAGAAAATGCGTATACATCATAAACAAATAGTTGGGCATTTATATGGAGAAGGATATGCGGGAGCTATGGAAGTTTTGAAACATGCAAAAGGATTTCAATGCTCCAATAGAGGACCGACAAAACAATGTGCATGGGTCACTCGAGAGAATGACGCAGGAGGAAGGATAAGAAAAGCGAAGAAACATGCTGGTCGTCGCCCGAAATAGTTTTATTATTTAAATAAATTATTGTGGCTGCTGTTGAGGTTGTTCCTCTGGCTGCCCATTATACCATTTCTTTTTGTGAAACATTTTTCTTGCCGCCAAATCAACACCAGTCATTGCGACTTGAGACGCTAGTCCTGTCAATGCACTTGAAGCGACTTTTCTTGCTATTTTACCAGTAACTGCTTTTCCCACACTTCCCAAAACTCTTCCCAATATGCTGCCAAAGAATCCTCCTCTTTTCAATTTTCCCCCATAAGCTGCTCCTCCATGCTTAGTTGTTCCACCATAAGCTCCTCCGTAAGCTCCACCGCCATAAGCTCCTCCATAAGCAGTAATACCAGCACCTAAAGGAGCTTGCGTAATAGTTCGACCTCCTTTCTTTTTATCTGAAAAATATTTGGCCAATTTGCCATCAAAACTTTTATAACCCAATTGTTTATTGTCTCCAAAACCTTTACCTTTACGTCCTCCACAAGATTTTCGAGCCATCACAAAAAAATTAAAAAATAAGCGAGTCTTTTAACAATTTATTCTAATAAAAATTGAAAACTAGTTAGTGTCTAGAATTAAATACGGCGTCTATACATTCTTCCTTTTCCTCTGTTGAATAAACTGCCAAACAAGCTAGATGCTAATGAGCCCAAAAGTGGTCCAATAAAACCACCATGTCTTTGCATTCCTTTACCACTTCTTCGTCTAGTACCTGCACTTTTTTTACCGCTTTTGCGAACCATTTTGACACAATTTTTTTGTTGTTTAGAAATGCCTTCAAAATCAGCAAAACAACATCGTTTTATGGAAGGGGTGGCGCACAACCCTTCTTTTGCAAGAATGGCCAAGGTACCTCAATCAGTGGGCGTACATTTCATCAATGCAGATAAAAAAGATCATATTGGAGGAAGGATTAGTCACGATTTCAAAGCGAGTTTGGAGCACGCACATAAAAGGATTAGGAATAGAAAAACAATGCATGTGGGTGGTAAAGTCAACAATACTAATCTATTTCGTGTTTTTTAAATTACGTAGACTTCGAAAGCTTATAAATAAACATGATAATCATATTTTTTCTCCAATAAAATGAATTCTAAGCCTTACAATTTTTTTTATTATAATTTGAACATTAGACTGCTAAGAAATCTTATGGAGACTATCAAGGAATTGGCAGATGAGAATCAAAGATTGAAAAGGATTGTTTCTCACGAATACGATCATGAATTGCAGAAGCGTGTTAAAATGGCTGAGGAACTGGTAAACATATGCAATTCAGCTCAAGATCCCCTCGCCAATCTCAAACTTGATGGTAATAAGATATGGCCTGAAAATGACAAGTATACTTGTAGACCCTATGATCTAAGTGGCTTCATGATATTTCCTAAAAATTATGAAAATAATTTTGCGTCCTCTTCCTTCATTGCCATGCTACTCAACGCCTACTCAAATTATCCTTCTGCAATTGTTAAAAATTTGGACAATAGCTTGAAAGTGAAAGAATTTGAGTCGCCACTTTTGTCCCGCAATAGTAGATATTTTAGTCATTTTTCTGTTGAAGTTAAAGACCCTTTATGTTCTATTCTTCAGCATTTTAATCACAATGTGGAGTATATTTTCGATAAAGTCACATGCCCTGAGCTTCACGACAAGTATACAAATAAATCGAATTTTGGAGATATTGGTGTTTACAATGTTAAAAGTTTTACCCTTCTCAATCATAAACAAATTGGTTGGGAAACAATGACAAATATAGGATCGCATTATCTTTGGTTTGATCGCGCCACTGGTCAAGCTGATAACACAAATGGCTATAAAAAATTTGCCAATAGAACTTATAAATCACTGATGAAAGCGTATGGAGAATTGCTTCAAATTTGCAGCTCAGTTTTTGAAGATAAAGTTAAAGAAGATTTGATTGAGTATGTAATGGATAAAAAGGTTTGCACTCGATCTGTAAAACCCGCAGCCAATTTTACACTCGAATTTCATGAGGGATTTTTTGCAGAGGGAAAATCCACAATTGTTAAGGATGAAGTATACGAATTTCAAGGATTTTTACGTGGGTGTCTTATTATTGATGATACTCAATACGGTGGTTATACTTTGTTGGATTTAGAGAGATTGAATGCTGAGCAATCATTGATTGTCAATACTTTTTTAAATTATAGTGCTGTTGTTATTGGGGCGTTGAGAGCTGTCAATCTAATCAGATTTGGTATGCTGGAAAATCCAAATGTGATTAATATTGATCGTGGCCTCTTTTCTCGCACCTACTTTTGCGAATTACATTCAAAGCGAGTTACTCTTGATTTTGTTGCGAAATCATTTCTCGCGCCTATATGCCTATTTCACGATTGTATTCAAGCTTTCACAACCAAAAGAGTTTACATCAAGACAAAAACAAATTTTTACGTCAATACAATGAAAAATTATGCTCGCAATTGGAGACAAGATGAGGCGCGTGAATATGAGATGAAATATTTTGGAGATTTGGAGTTGGAGAGAGTGGCAAGAGTGAGAGCTTACAAAAGAATCTTTTTCGATTTCCCATCAATGTTAAATGCAAGAGTGAATGGTAAACTCATGTTCTCCGAAATTATCAACAAGACTCTGGACTGTTATGTAGAATTGAATGCTAATCTTTTGGATAAGATTGAAAGTCTTGCTTTAGTCCCAGTCCCTCTCAAAGCTGATTTTATAAACAGTGAACAATGGTCTTTTCTATCGCAAAATTTAATGGGCGTGAATGACGCAGAGAAGGGAGAACCAATTGGTGAAAATGTCGCAAATTGAGCTTATAAAAACTTAACTTTCGCTTAACTTTTCTTCTTATTTTTAAATTAATAAAATGATTCAAGAAATAGATCGTTCTCAACCTTATTCTGTATTGGCGCTAGTTGAGGAGGAATCTCGTCAACAAAAGCAGTTGAATGGCGAATTCGCTGACGGTATTTATTGCCCCTATGAACAGTTTCATGAAATTAATAGACCTCACATCCAATCTTTTTTTTCGTTAGAAGACAGAGGGTTTGGCTATCCAGATTTGTACGCGCTGAAGGAACAATATATTTTTGACGACACAAACGAGGTAATGAGTAATTGTTTTAATGAAGTACATTGTGCTGCTTTTATGTACTATCATGGATACAAAGAATTTGATGTGTCAAGAATTGATAGCGCTAGTGATTTAAAATGTTCTTTCCGTTCGGACTCTCACATGGTGGATATTTTAACTGTGCGAGCGAGCCAACAAATGTCAGACTTGAAAGAATACTACAAGTACGCCGGAGAGGCGAGCGTAGGATTTTTTTATGTGAGTGTTGACGAACAATTATTGTTGACAAGTGAAGTTGACGCCTATGTTATTTACAAGATCAAATTACCAACACAAGATGATTATAGTATTTTATTTCACAAAAATAAAAAGGATGAAAAAGTAAAATTTAGAGTGAAAATAGAAGACAAAACAGAAGTGCTGGATGCCCGTAAAGCAAAAGGCCTGCGAGACACTTTTATGTTTGCTTGCACTTTTTTCTCTGCCAACAATGATGAAATTTTTCAGCGAGTTTTGTACTTGAAAAAATTTCTTAGAACTCAATCTAAAACCAGCAAAAATAAACAGGTTACTGATTTTCATTGTGCAAGTCGAAACGATATTGTTGATTTTAATGGTACAATTAAACGAGTTCATAAAGTTCGCACGATTTTAATCAATAATCAACTTCCAATCGCGAGATTATGGAATAAGCGTTTAAACAATGATGATGATGATGATGATGATGACACTTTAGATATTGATAGTAATAAAAGGACAGAAGTTTTTCATATGCCTTGGGTAAAAATAGCTTGCCCTGTCCTCTATTTTGTGTATGATGTTGAAACTGTTGTCGACAAGGATCTGAAGCATAAAATTTTTTGTATCTGCTGTGAATATTTCTTGTTGATGCCTTCTGCTTCTTCCTTCAATTTAAAAGATATTAAACGCGCATCATTCTACGTAAAACCCAATCAACATGCTGAATTTGATGACGCCGTCGTTATCAACAATTTTTTGCACTTGATTGTTGATGTCGCCAATAAAACTTTGGATGAAAATACACCTGCATTTTGGGAAGAATTTCAATATAGAAGTACAAATACTTGGTTTGACAAAAAATATTCGAAAAGATATTTACAAATTCGAATTTGTGGCTACAATTCGTCCAACTACGACGATAAATTTCTTATTGAACATTTTCCTCAAGTGTTTCGTTATCACCAGAGAGAATTTACAAAACGTAACATGACAATTAATAAGCATAAAATTTCGGGGTGCTCTGTTTTTGGTCGTCATATGGATTATGTTGAGATAAGTTTTCAGGATATTTTGCGTGTCACTCCCGAAGTAAAATCATTGAGTGATGTTTGTAGATCACTTAATATTAGTCAACCAAAAATCTCGTTTAATATTTTAAAATTCATAGAGTTGAATGAGACGGGCACGTTACAAGAATTTTATAAATGCGCAGATCTGTTGGACATATTTTTTGGACAGACGCCTCGTGCCGCTTATCCAGCTCGTCTCCTACCTGGTTATTTCAAGGCGAGATTTAAAGAGATTTTTGAGGACGATCCTCGATTTACCTATGATCCAAATTATCAAGAATTTTACATAAACATTCATGAAGTAGTCACTTATTATTGTGAAAGAGATGTTACAGCTACTACTGAAATTTTATTAAAAATATATTTTCAGTTCAAAGAATTACTCGCAAAAGTTTTCATGATGCCTGTCATGGATACGGGAAAAGTTTTTTATGATTATGTTCAGACAAATCTTTATGGGCCGGAGTATGAACAAAATTTGGATGGCCTGGATGAAAATGAAAAAGCTATTTACAAACCTAAAATGCGAATAAGTAACTATAGGCCGCCTGTTGAATTATCTGATTTGTGTGATATATTCAATTTTGTATCGATTGCTCAAATTAGTTTTTATTTTATGAAAATTCTTTTTGTCGCACAGAAATATAAAAAAGTTAATCATAAAATTGCAGAGTTGATTGAATTTATAAAATGTTCTTATTTTGGAGGTCTGGTTCAACACTCCTATATTGGTATTCGATATGGTAAAATGGAAATGATTGACGTTAAAAGTGAATATCCTTTAGCAATGACTGGTCCACTTCCACTCAATAGTGATGAATATTCATGGCAATTGCTTGATTGTGATGATGATTATAGATTCATTCAATTCAAAATAGATGAATGTTCAAAAGCAAGATATGAATCATATAAAGATCGAAAATTACATGAGTTTGCACCTCATAAATATATTGATTTTTTAGCCATTTTGCATGTACGCATAGAAGTTCCTAAGGATCCTCGTAAATGCTCCGTTTTCTCTCCTATCCCCTTTACCGATCAAATCTCTTCGGGAAGTAAAAGTTCAAGATATTTTAATATTGACCAATGCCGAGTACTAACTACTCATCATATTTGCGCTCTCATTTTGCATGGATGGACAGTTACTTTAATGGAATGTCCTTACAATATTATTTTCAATTGCTTGCGTAGAGATAGTCATGGTAATAAACAGTGTGGCACTATTCGTGAAAATTTTCAACCAAATTGTGAAAAATTTCGTATTTTGAAAGATTTTGTGGAAATTTTTGGTCGTGAGAAGGCAGATGCTGCGGAAGGCCAACAAACTGTCATGAAAAAGCTCTACAAAATGATTTTGAATGCAGGTGCTGGCCGTCTTGGAATGAAAGAAGTAAATACTTATACTAATGTCGTAATGGATGTAAGTGAAAAAGGTACTGCCACACTGCAAAACACTCGCAGCGCCATCTCTCATTTGGGTAGAAGTGTTTTTGAACTAGCAGTGTTTATTAATTCTGCTGGTCTTTATATTATTACTCGAATGCAGTTTCTTCTGCAACTGAAAGATATTTATTATGGCGCGGAACCTTTTTGGGCTCGCGCGCCAAGTGTATTTTACACCGACACCGATTCTGTTCTCTTTGATTCCGAAAAAATTTTAGATGATGTTCGAAATGTTATTGTGTCGAGTAAAGAGATTGGTACATGGCAAACAGATCATTACTATGACACCTATAGTACAAAATCAAAATGTGATGTAGCTATTATTTTTGGTAAAAAATCTTATATACTTGGGAATTTAAGTAAAAATTCGCCCGGCAAGTACGCGTTGAGCGACATCCATTCAAAGGGAGTTAAAATTTCAGAAATGACTAAACAATTGACGATTGATGAAGTCAATTTGAATATGGATTTGTTGAAACAAATTTTTGAAGATTCTGGTATGGAATTGCAGTACAATCAAATTCTTAAACAAGTTGTTCGCTCTGATTTGAGTAGAAAGCTATTTCAAAATTCTATTTTACGTAAAAAAGTTAATTTGGCGAGGGTGGGACGTGATTTTGCAATGGAAAAAGAACCTTACAAGCTAGATCTTTCTTTTTTACCTTGTGTGGCCTCAGACTCAGAACATCTTATTTACACTCATTCTCCGTGCCAATATATAAATTGTAATTATTGTCGTGATTTCCGCACTGTTCATGCGCATTGTATAGAACTTTATAATTGGAAATACGATCGATTTAACTAGAAAAAATGAGTGCCGAGGATCCTGCCGCCACAACTACCAAAGATGCTAAAGATCCTATTGAAAATTATGAAGCGATATCGAGAAAAAAATTTGGAATTCCCAATGAAACCGATGATCATACTTTAACTTTGTTTATAGGTCCTACACGTGGTGGAAAATCCCATCAAATGAAAAAGATGCTTATAGATTCATGGCTGTCTCCATTGGGCAAATTGCCTTTTGAGTCCGTCTACTATGTAGGCCAAGAAAAGTCTTTTCAAGAAATGCGAACAGCTATAGCTGCTATGGAATTTGCATACACCGGAGCAAAAGGAGATTACAAGACTAAGTTGAAGCTTTACACTGCTACGCAAGTTAATGAAGCTATAAATGACATCATGGCTGCAGATAAAACAGAGAAGAAATTCGCAATTTTTGACGATTGCTTTAGTATAAATTCAACAAACAAATTGAGGTCTAAACTAGTTAATCTCTTACAACAAGGACAGCATCATGCTCTTACCTCTTGGGTTGTTGTGCATCATGCTACCGAGAAAGATGGAGTTTCTATTCGTAAGCCTGCCAACTATTTTGTTTTTTGTAATGAAACTCCTCATACTGTCGGCTTGTTGTGTGAGATTGGACCTGATTCGGCCCCAATGAATGAGTATGATATTTCAGGCAATGTTCAAGATGGGCATCGTTTTTTAATTTATGACAAATCCAATATCGCTTTTTATGATTATCACTATTTAAAAATTTAATTTTTGTTTAGAATAAATTTTTTGAAGTATAATGAGTCTTTCATCTAATTCTCCTCGTAACGCGAATGATGTTGACGATTTTGTTAAACAAGTCGATCGGGATCTGTGTGAAATTCCACTACCCGACGACATTTATATGCACGCAAGATCTGTTAGTTTGCGTCAGCCTTTAAAATTAATGGGAAAGCCGTCTCATGATGTTTATAGAATTAAACATCCCAAGCTGAGATATTCTCATATACCGATTGATTTTCTGGCAGTAAATCCTGTCGCAACTTCACCCAATGAGCACTATGTAGTAATGCCTAAATTTCGATACATGAGTCATCTCGAAACGACATGCCTATGTACTTATTTTGGAATTTTAAATGATGTGGACAACAAATGCCGGCATCCTATGTGTTTGGATACCCACACATTTTTATTTAATGGAGTGGAACAATTCATTCGCGAATGCAATATTTTGAAGAAACCGACAAAAATGGAAACTGTTTACACATTCTTTGGCACATCATTGTGCGATAGCGAAGAAAAATTTGATTCCATGGTAAAATTAATGAGTAAGGTCGATGACGCATTTTGGTTCGAACCGGTAAAAGATTCTAATACTGTTAGAATTGTTGGTAACGCCAAATTATCTAAAGGTATCAATTGTTATAAATTGTTGTCGTCAAGCAGCAATATTGATTCTGTTTATGATGTTCGAATGAATAGCATAGATCAATATAATTATCCACAATTGAAAACTATTAAAATTATTCAATCGAGATTGTATTTGGAAGCGTTGGAAGGTGTTTCAATTACTTTTGAAAAACCTATTGGTTCAATAAGTGGTCTGAGTGTTGAACAAGTACCTATTCTTGATCATCAGCTAATAGCATTTGAAATATTAAATTTTAAAAACTCCAATTGGCCTATACGAGCAATCACCGATAAGATTATTGAGTTTTTTATGAAGATTAAAACAATACCATGTGAAGTTCATTGGTCCTTCGCAACTGTTTTAGTAAGACAAACTTATTTACTGGCTCGACAGGAGCTGCAAGATGCGGCAGAAAAGAAAGATTTTTGTAAATGGCTCAAGCAAAGTGCGTTGCCGGAAGAGGACGTTAAACAAATGCTCGATTCACTTCATAATAATCGTTCGTTTTGGTTCTTGGCGCCCGATAAATTCGAAGTGAGTGAATTTAGTACCAAGATTAATCTCTTGCTGGATTCCTTCACAGCATCTCGAGTACTCAAATTCAATTGTTACACACACAAATTTGATTGTCTCGCGCAAATTGATGAGCTGAATTTTTGTAAAAGCTTTTTTGAGACGAGTCCTGTGTTTAAAGGAGAGCTTTCGCTAATGCTCATGAAGCCTAATTTTCAATTTTTACAATGCTATCAACACTATGATGACATCATTGGGCATTATGCTCAAATTATTGATTTTATAGTACTGCCAAAGATAAGTGATGAGCAATTTTCAAGCTTGTATGAGAATTGTTTAACTAGGCCTTATGGTCCTGCTTGGAAACAATATATGCAATCAGGTCCTGTTGTTGTTTGTCTCATGCTTTCACCTGATGTCGCAATATTAAGAAATAAAATTGTGCAAATGCGAAAAGAATCAAAGGTTGTATGGATTAAAAATATTGCTCATGCTAGTGCTAGTAGAGAGGAGGCGAGTAGAGATATTGCTATATTTTTCTCTCAAGAAACTACAAAACTAGAAAAAATTAATCATGAGCTATCAAAACTCTACGCTATTAAGCCTTATGAAAACAATATGAAACGTAAAAGTGATGATGATGACGACAAAGATTTAATAGATGAAAGTGGATTACCTTTTGATTTTCCTAATGATCTCAAAGAGAATCCACAATTTGTTAGTTTTATGCGTTACATCACAGATGTTGGCAAACGACAAAAGAAATCGAGAAAAGAATAGTATAAATTCATTAACTTTCACTCATCTTTCTCTTCATTCTCTTTTTCCACTTTCAAAATTATTTAATATGGAGCAACAATCTAATACCGTAGAATCAACAATCCCAGCTGTCGCATCAAATGATGCTGATATTTACAGAAAAGAAATCATTCCCGAGAGTGTTTTTCAAATGCCACCACAAGATGTAGTTCTGCTTAAACGAAAGCTTATTGACGATGGTAAATTGAGATGCCTGTGTATTGGCGATAATGGAAAACAATTGGAAGCCAACAGATCATCAAACACTGTTTTTGGATGCAACAACATTGTGAAAAAAGACCCTAACCAAAAAATTTGTGGCTTCCGTATGAATATCTCAACTCTTAAATTTTTGAAACAGCACAACATCCTCGCGCATCAAAATGAAATGACTATGCCAGTCTGCAGGAAATGCTTAGTTTGTTGGTTGTTATTGAGTGAATCAACAAAGATTCCAAACTATATTGGAAATTTGGGATATTCATGTTCATGCAATCCATACGTCACTCGTATTAATTTTCCCATTGATGATAAAGCAGTAGCTCATGATTTTAACATTAGTAATTGGGCTGCAGGAAAGATGGCTTTGTATAACAAGACTTACAAAAAAGAAACAAGTGGTAAGAAGGAGGTTGATCCTACGGAATCTAAATTTTACATGCCATATTAAAAAAATCTATATAAACTCGCTTAAAATTTTGCTTTTCACTTTTAAAATGCTATTTATGTTGCTACGCTTATTTTATTGGATTTCATTTAATAAATACTAACGGACAGGACAATGTTTGATGAAGTTTTATTTTTGGCTTTACAACCCCTATTATCAGACGAATTGAGTGAAAGTAATATTCGAAGCTTGTCATCGACAATTTCAAGAGCTCTCGAGGCGAATCCTAGAGAAGTAGAACACGTGCCATTATTACGTGAATCGATTTTGACTTATTTAAAACACGCCCACACACAAGCTTTTTTAAAGAAGAAGGAGCAACAACAAAAGGCATTTGCCGAGAATATTACGTCAATCTCATCAGCGATCCAAGATTTACAAAATTTGAGTGCTAAAGCATTTAAACTCGAAGCTTTTAGCGATATCACAGATAATTCACTTGCTAAAGAAATATTTAATCTCAATTTTGGATTCGAGAAGACGCTGGGAGAAATTATTTATCAAACTAAATTTAACCAGGGAGGCGAAAGACAATGAGTGGATTTGTCGATTTTGGTTGTGTCGAAGGACAATTTCAACCTTTTTTTCAAACTTTTGCTGCTGCTAATGTATATAAATTTAAATATTTTAATGTTAAACTTCCTATGCTTCCTATTAAAAATGATTCGCAAACAGTATGTGGTTATATTCGTAAGGCGAGTGAGATTGATTACACATTCAACATGTTTTTACGTGATTTGACAAAGGAGGAGAGTTTCCCCGAAGGTACCTATTTTATTCAGCGTCTCATTTCAACAAATAAAAAAGATTTTTGGGAGGAAAGTCTTCAACGTGTCGAGTTTAGTGAAGAGCCTGTTCTCATTGATCCTGATTACGTCAACAATACTCCAGTCGTTCAGATTTGTATGTTTGGACCAGGTGTCACAAAGTTTGCCCAAGGTGAAACTATTTTACCAAATTTAGTATTTCAGCTTAATGTTGTCAAACCATATTCACCATATGCTGGTTATGTTTATCCTTATGGAGAGCCTTTATTCGGCACAATGAAACCGAGTGATCATGAGGAATTTACCAATTGCTTCTACTATTCACAACTGCTCGTTGTCGATTACGTATTTTTGAGAGGGAGTCGTGATGCTGCTGGCTATGATATTATGATTAATGAAATTGTTGACAATACTCGTGATTTTACTTGTGCTGGCGAATATCAAGATGCCGTTATTCATAGCTTTTGTATGAAGGCAAAATATTCAGTTGACTTAATTTTTCCAAAATTCTTTCAACATACTGGAGAACAATGTCATTCATCTGTATTATTCATGTTGAGATCAAGATTTGCAAAGCATGGCTTTACTCTCTCCTCTCCCCTCATTGAAGATGAAATGCCCTATTCAAACCTCAAACTAACACTTAGCAACATGAATAATTTTGATGTCGTGTTGTGTGTTAACAAGAGTTCGAAAGAGAATAGTTTCCCTTTCCGTTGTATTCAAATGGTGCCGGGCGCAGAATTGAGTACCAAGTTAAATTCGTTTACAAATAGGGATGAGAAATCAAAATTTTTGGGTGTAATATTGGCTGAAAATGAATGTGGAAGGAAAGACAAGTGTGATTAATACTTATTCTTGCTTTTTTATTTTTAAAATAAATAGTTTAAAGTTTATTTGTTGCTGCTTTTAATAATCCCCGCTCGATTACCAGCGTTTGTGGTACATTTGTCTGTTGAGTAATTTGTGGCGTTTGGAATGCTATTGCCTCATCTGCATCCTCTTCCAAATTAATCCATGGAACGAAAGATTGAACTTGTTGTAATGCTTGTACTGTTCCCTTAGCTTTCTTGAAATTCGAATTAACTGTGCCGTCATAGTGTAATCTTTTGGCCGCAGTTCGTTCCGGCGTAGCCATTTGTTGAACAGCGCCGTTAATAAATGATCTTGGATTGGGCATGAAAGGTTGCAATGCCTGTTTTGGAATCGTTGGATGAAGAAATTGTTGATCGAGTGGAATAGATGGTGTAATGGTTTGCATAAGCGTCTTCATTGCTTCTGGAGTTGCTAGATCTGAACCAGGTATAACAGCGACATTTGGACTTGTTCCAACGAACGGTTCAGGCACTTGAACAATAGGTGTAGACATTGGGCTTGGCGCAGGAGTTGGAATCAATGGAAATGGTGCAGGCGATGTTCCTGGAGGATGTGCAGGTACTGGACCAGGCGCTGGTGCAGGCACTGGATAAGGAAAAGGTATCGGTGGTACAGGAGTTCCAGGTATCGGGCCTGGCGCTGGAACTGGAGCTGGTAATGGTACTGGTGAAGGCACAGGATGAGGGACTGGCGTCGGCACTGGAGGTATTGGTGATGGTGTTGTCGGCACTGGAGGCGCAGGAGTTGTAGTCCCTGGAGGAGCAGGCGCTGGAGCACCGCCTGGCGCAGGCGTTGTGGTATCTGGTTCAGCAGTAACTTCTTCAACATCCGATTCTTCATCAGGTTCCAAATCTGGATCTACAGCTGGTTCTTCAACATCAATATATTGTGGAGGCATTTTGAAGTTTTCTTGAACAAGAGGATGAGTTGGATAGTGTTCACGGAGAAGACGTTGAAAATGTTTGTTTTTGGGTAAAAATTCCATAGATGCAGTTCGATAACGACGATATTCGAGACGAGAAACTACTTTATCTTCAGCCATACGATCAAGTATATTATTGTATTGTTTAATCTTGGAAAGATATTCCGAGTTGAACATTTTTCTTGGTTTTTTAACGGCTCCTCCCATTTCTTCAATATCGCCTCCATAATCAGCTCCATAGTGGCCACCTTCGTCTTTATAAACTTGTTGAACAATTCGATCGTTCTCCGCACGAGCCTCACTAAATCCATAATAATCACAAAATTCTAAGCCAATATTGTCATCATTTTGATCGTCGTGTTGATGCATAAATTCAAAAAATATACAGCAATACTCTCCGCACACTTTTGTCCCATATTCTTGCAGGCGTTTAGGTCTCAACTCAACATATTTTACCCAAGAGGGAAATAAAAAATCTTCCTGAAGGCCATACGAATCAAAAATTTTGTCTCCGCCCAAAAACATCCAATGATCAGTATTACCCCCATTGAATTGATTCTTTTCACTTCCGGTATGCACAAACGTAAATTTACCTCCAAATTTGTCCAGGTCGCTCAAGTCTGTGCATGCATATTCAAGACCTTTGGTTCTGCTAAAATTTTTTAGATCAATCTCACTTAAAACTAAAGATTCTGATTTTGGATTTAAAACTTTATTGTCGTCAATAGCCATCTTTATTTCAAAATAATAATAAAATTAAACAAGAGAGTGAATGTAAGTAATATTTAAACAGCTCCTCCAGGACCAGCAGGTGGTGGATTGGCTGAAACAACAATGTCTGGAGAGACAAGTAGATTTGGCCATACATATGTACGACAAGTACCATCAGCTGAAAGAGATAATTGAGCTGGAAGAACTCTGACACATACTAACATTGATTGAGCATTGAGACCCGTCCAGTTGACAATATTATTGGTTGAGTCTAAATCCATTTCCAATACAACATCGATAGTGTAAGCATTTTGATCTGAAGGATATTGGCCTATATCTTGTTTAGCAGGATTGACTTGAAACGCGCACCATTTACCTTCACTAAGCCATCCTTGAGTGTATGAATATTTCATACGTCTTTCCAATGGCCCCAATCCATTTGTAGATTTTTTGTCCCATTGATATTCTTCCAAGTGATCGAAATACTTTTGAGTGGAGTCAGGAGTAATATTCTTTGGACCGTAAAGAGTTGCTGCATTCACAAGCTGACGTGATGGTTTCAATGGCTCGAAAGTTCTCTTTTCACTCATTTGAAATGCGTAAATGTTGTTTCCAAGCCCGTCATAGTATGTTCCATATTGATATATCTCCTGGAAGCCTCCTCGTCTTAAAATCATTCTTTTGTATGGAATGGGAAGTGGGGTGAAACTTGTTCCCAAAAATTGCCTATTGATGTTGGTATCAAAAGGATTTGGGCCATCAAATCCTCCAAATTCATTATCAATGTCTGTACCCGCAAATACCTTAGTGTTGGCATTATTGTAGCCTTCTAACGGAGCTTGATAATTCCAAGGATCAGTAGTATAATTACGCCCAATAGTCGTAGACCCAGGAGCATAACTTGATGTGTTGGGTTGAAGAGGGAAAGTATTTGAGTTGGCTGGCCCCAAATACATTGTAGGATTTACCCAAGCGAATAAAAATTGAGTAGGAATTGCTTGATTTGGCGGTAATGTAAAATTATACACATATTGGCCTGGAACAAAATTACCAACAGTGGTGGCTACCATTTGAGAGTAATTGTATACGAGTGGACGTTTAATTCTCTCATCTTGTAATGAGCGTGCTATTTCTGGCTTCATATCCAAACAATTCATGGTAATTGAATTAAAAACCGAATTCCAAAAAATACTGACCAAATAATTTACAGATTTATTTGGCCACGCAGTCACTTGTTGAAATGTAAGATCATCAAAATTATCATTCCACATTGGATCTTCATACATTGGCATAACATATCCAAAAGAATACCACTTAGCATTAGGTACATATGGAGCCGCACCGACAATACCGTCAACAGTTGTGTAATTTTGGGAAAAATTAACATAACCAGGAATTTCAAACTCAATAATAAATTGAATGCCGGGAGGGAGAATGATATTTTGTTGGAAGAGAGAATGTAGCGTATGAAAAGGAAATGAAATGTTTTCTATAATTTGAGTAAATGTGCGATTTGCGTTGACACCAAAATCAGACGAGTTTTCTGCAATGAGAGCGCGATCTGCAAGAACGCGAGAAAGTCTTCGTTCATAATTATTATCTGATTGTTGATATGGCGTCTGTGGATTAGTAAAATATTGATAATTTGTTTGATTGGCATTCTTTATGTTGACTTGATAGTTGCCATTCAGTCCACGAGTTAAACCTGAAGGATACCACGCGTCCCAACGGTCAATTAACGAAAAGATTGTAAATTGATCCCATTTTCCTCTCAGCCATGAATTGAGAATATGACGAGCACTTTTGTTTTTTTCAAACGCTGTAAAAATATCTGTTTGCCCGCCCATTTTAATACTCATATTTTTAAAAACACCCAAAATACCTCCATTAGTCATGTGATAAAGACCATTGTATACTTTATCACGAGTTTGAGTAATCGGGCCGATTTTGGTTTGAGATCTATTTCCTGCGACTCCTCCTAATCTAAAAATCGAAGCCAAATTAATGGCAATATCTCGCACATGACACCAATTTGGGGTGCTGAATTGCCACATCATTTGATTCTCATTGGCTTGTGTCGGTAAAAATCTAAATTGCTTATGACCTACAAAAGTATTGTCCAATGTGACTCCACTAACCATGTTCGGTTGAACATTTGTAATAGTTCTAATCAGATCTCCTACATCGTTACCACCAAAATCAAGAGTGGGAACTTCTGTACTCACTACATTTCCGCCGTTTACAGTGGAAATTACTTGGGCGCCGCCGACTGCTGTAGACATTTGAGAAAAATTAAAAAATTAGATAGTGTCTAAATTAGTGTTTATTGAGAAAAAATGAGCGTAAATAAATAGTGAGTCTAAACACTGCCTCCTGGACCAGCTGGTGGTGGATTTCCAGACACGACAGCATTGGGAGAAATAAGTAAGTTTGGCCAGACATAGATTCTTACTGTACCATCAATTGCATAAGAAAGTTGAGCAGGCATAACACGAATACAGACCAATTTTGAATTAGAATTGAGGCCAGACCACCTGACACTGAGAGGCATATCCCAATCCATCTCTAATTGGATATCTACAGAGTATGCGTTTTGATCACTTGAATATTGACCCAAATCGTTTTTGCATGGGTTGACTTGGAAAGCACACCATTTACCTTCTGTAAGCCATTCGGAAGTATATGAATACTTTAGTCTTCTTTCGATTGGCCCCAGGCCATTTGTTGATTTTCTATCCCATTGGTACTCTTCTAAATGATCAAAATATTTTTGTGTCGAGTCGGGTGTAAGATTCTTGACACCCAACATAGTACAAGTATTTTGATAACAGACGTTATTGCTAGCGACTGTTCCTGTATTTCTCATGATACCCATTTGATTTGCACCAATACCATCATAGTATGTACCGTATTGAAAGATTTCCTGGAAACCACCACGTCTGACAATCATTCTTTTATAGTTGACTGGAAGTGGTGTGAATGAGGAGCCAAGGAAATTTCTGTTGACATTATTATCGAATGGACCTGGGCCGTCTGGATAATACATGCCTTGTGTAGAAGTTGTTATTGCTGCATTATTCAAATTAAATAAGCCATTACCATATGCGGGGGCACCTTGAGCTGGAGTAGTCCAAGTAGTAGTATCTGGATTTCCAGGCATTGTGCCGGCATTGGTTTCTGACAAGAACATGGTTGGATTAACCCATCCAAAGATAAATTGTGTTGGGATGGCTTGATTTGGTGGAAGTGTAAAATTATAAACAGATTGGCCTGGGAAATAGCTTCCTACGGTAGTGGCGATCATTTGTGAATAATTATAGACGAGAGGGCGTTTTATTCTCTCATCTTGAAGAGATCTGGCGACTTCAGGTTTCATGTTTACGCAATTCATAGTGATGCTATTGAATATCGAAGATTGATTGACAGCGACAAGAATTGGATTGCAACCAGCCCATTGAGTTTGTGTTTGAAAATCAATATCATTCAAATTTGTTCCCCACACATTATCGGAATATGGTGGCAGAATAAAACCAATATTGGCCCAGAGAGCATTTGCTGGTTCTAATTCAGCTTGTGCTCCAATATCAAAATTGGTATACATTGGAACTTCGGCTTCAATAATAAATTGAAGACCTGGTGGCAACATGATGTTTTGTTGAAAGAGAGAGTGAAGAGCTGTGAATGGGATGGAGACATTTTCAACGGCTTGAATTAAAATTGTGCCAAGACCGTATACTGGATTGGCAGGATCTAGTTCAACATTGGTTCTCAACAAACCCTTTTCGGCAAGTGTTCTTGAAAGTTTACGTTCGAAAACAGCATCAGACTGCATATATGGAGGAATTTCTTGGAGAAAATCAAATTGACCTGCAAGTCCAGCAGCAGTATATTTGTTAGTACCAGTAACAACATCAATATTTGGATTCCAACCTTTGGTAATGCCTGATGGATACCAAGCATCCCATCTGTCAATGAGAGCAAATACAGTCATTTGATCCCATTTTCCGCGAAGCCATGTGTTGAGAATATGATATGCACTTTTAGTTTTTTCGAAAGCTGTAAAGATGTCTACTTGGGCTCCCAACTTGATTCTCATGTTTTGGAACATGCTAAGAATACCACCGTTGGTTGTATGGTACATACCATGATAGATTTTCTTTTTTGTCATGTCAATTGGCCCTTGACCTACTTGTGTTCTTGAAGAATTTGACCCAGTTCTGAAAATGAGCTGAAGATTGAGTGCCATGTCTCGAACATGACACCAGTTTGGGGTTGTAAACTGAAATGTAATTGTGCGGCTATTGACTGGATATGGTAAATAACGATATTGTTGATGACCAATAAATGTGTTGTCCAATGTCACCCCATTTACCATATTTGGTTGAACACCAGTAATTGTTTTGATGAGATCACCTGCGTTTTCTCCATCAAAATTAAGGGAAGGGACTTGAGTTGAAACAACATTTCCACCGTTAAAAGTGGTAATAACTTGGGCTCCGCCTGGTGGGCCTCCTGCACGTGCTGCCATTATTTAATTTTAGAGGAAAAAATGAAAAAGTTTTCGAATGTGCGTAATTATTTATTCAAAATGAAAAAGTGTCTAAACAATATATGCTCCCAAATTCTGCGCTTTGTCTGCAAAGCCAATACCTTTCCCGACACTTGTTCTTTTTTCTTTCTTGGCATGTCTGGACAAAATCTGATGAACAGAAGGTAAATCCACTTTTCCGCCACGTTTACCTCCATACGGCATCATAAAATGGGTACTCACACCTTTAGCACGACGACCACTAGCCAATCTTCTATTCTTTCGAATATAATGCATCTATGAGAGTAGAGTGAGAGAAAAAATAGAGAGAGAGAAAATGATTTTGTACACTGCAAAAATTTATTTTAATAACAATTATTTATGTCTAAGACGCTTTACACCTGCTGCTCTTCTTATACCAGATGCTGCAGCAGTAGATGATCTTCCCCGGAATAAGTCTGTAAATTTCGATTTAATGCGAGTGCCAAAATTCTTGATTCTAGTACCTATATCTTTGAAATATTGTGATGTATTATTGGTAGCGAAAGGTTTCGGTTGAAGACGATTGCGAGGAAAATTTGTACCCATTGGTGCTGCATGAATACGTTTAATTTCAGGTCGTCCAGTCACATCTTGTTTAATCGCATGAAATAGACCAGGTTTTGCAGGAACGGTATCGCCAGCATAAGGTTTAGTAGGATCCACAAATAACATACTCTCATGAGGAACTCTGCGATTACTACGCTTCTGTCCTGGAATTGGAGGAGCTTCTATTCTCTTGGTTAAGGATGGTGCACTAGCTAAATCAATATAATGATAAGCTGATGAGTACGGATTGACTTTATTGACCATATTCTCATGACGCCTGTAAGCCCATTCTGGGTCTATTAGTTTTGGCTTATTTATTAAACGAGTATCTGCCATCTCGGGAACAAATTTCTTCCCCATCTAAAACACAAAAATGCCAAAAATAAGAGTGTACAATAATGGAGATGCCAGTAGATATTTAATGAATAAATATAATGTTAGCGAAGTCGAACCCAACAATGAAGAAATAGTTCACGCATTGCGCACACGTAGAGAAAGAGTGAAAGGCTCATTGGTTCCCGAATGGGATTATCTACTTTCAGCAAGCAAACAGGCAAAGCCAGAAATTCGCGCATCACCTGCCCTAATGCCTCATATGCCTCATAAAGAAACAACAAACACCTTACTATCTCATTACATACCGGAGCCTGATAAAGCAAAACGAAAATATGTATACCCAAGATTAGGAAAAACAAAAGCCAATAATTTAACTGTCTTACAGCACGCACAAATTAACAAACCTGAAGAAGAAACCATTAACCTGTTCGCACGAAAACATGATCCTAAATTCATGCCGGCTGAGAGCCATGAAATGTCTCAACAACTTACAACTCATCCTGATGTAAAAAACAAACCTAATGTCTATCATGCGCCAGCACCACGTCAATCTTATAACCCTGAAGGCATACTCACAAATTTTGGACCTCCCTTAACTCAAACTCTGAGGCAAAGAACAGTAGAAGAATTGCCATTGGGAAGAGCACAAACAACTCAAAAGTCGACACGAGCGCGATTGGCACACGCAACAACTTCGGAAATTCCCTTGAGCGAAACAACACGCATGATGAGACCAATGCCGAAAAAAGAAACAGCAAAAGTCAGCGTGCGTGTCAACCCTCCAACTCGAAACGCATACAAAGTTCCTGCTGTGGAAGCCAACCCTAATTTTTTTCGTTCTCTCATGAATAAAATATGGAAACCTTTGGTGAGCAGACAAAGAGCTCAAGCAAGAACACCTCAAGGGCGTTCTACTAATACTCAAGTTAAAAGTCGTTTTCTCTAAATAAATATTTACCCACATTGCCGCAAATTTTTTTGTTTATGTAATGAATAAAGATTTTATTTTACCTCCGTCAAAAACTCCAGCCGAAAAGGGATTTATTGTCCACGGAAATTATAATACCATGAATCCCGCATTTTGGATGCAAGAATCAATCCCCTTGGGTGAAGAACCTAACTTACCTAAAACATCTGCGCAAGCAATAGCTGAAGGAGCGTATGGAGGAATGCCAGCAACTAATAAATCAGATGTTGATCGTCTTAACGCAGCAATATCTCAACAAATGTCTGGATTTCACTACGCAAAGGATAGACCTGTGGGCGAAAAAGCAAAAACAGATACTGATAAAATACGCAAAGCAATTGCAATGGAAGAAGAAAGACAAGCGCGCCTGAAAGGTTACGCGCAACAGGAAAGAGAAGCGCAAGAGGGAAGGAGAAAAGAAATTGAAGAGACTCGTAAATATCTTAGCTGGACACCTAAAAGTAAAACACCTAAACCCTTAATGAGAGAACATCTTACAAACACTGAAAGCAATTACGGATTGCCAAAAGCTAGGACTTATCATAATGAATATGAACCGCCGCAATTGCCAGGACAGCGTGTTGAAACAATGAAACCAGGTCGAGTGCACGACCGAGAAAGTGCTGCACGTCATCATAATTATAATCTAAGTGATAAATTAAATGCTGTGCGCGGCAATTATAAAAGCTCGCATGAACCAACGCCCGAATTTCAAGCGCAAATGAACAGGAATGCAGAGAAATTCCTACACATTAATCCCAATACACACACTCAAACCAAATTGTATGCAGATCCTAAGGCGTCATTCTTGGAAAAACTTAAACAGGATATTACTGGAAAGGTAAATACTAAAATAATAAACTCAGCTCCTCTCGGGCCATCAACTCATGTGGGAATGAATTCTCTCAAACAGCATATTTATGATCGCACCAAGAATGCAAACTATCCTGGCCTAGTAAAGAAACCTGTCGCTCGCACAAACGCTCTCAGACACATTAAAGAAAAAGTGGGCGATCTATTTCAGCGCGCGAAGAATACATTTACAAATTATGTAAAGCGTCCAAGCAAGTGGAAGAAGGCAGAAGGCCGCAAAGCAAAAGGAGTTAAAAGACTAAAAAAATAAATTATTCATTTTGTTTATTTAAGCGATTAATTAAAAGCTCATTTTCTGTAATCAGTTTCATTTTTTCATCATGCAAATCCATTCGTTCCTTCTGAACATTACGGAATCTTAACACTTCTTCATGTAACTTGTAACTTATCTCACGCCAGTCATGCTCGAGTTCGTCAATCTCTTTGTCTTTATTCTCAAGCGTAGACTCAAGATGCACGATTTTTTCAGCATCATCTTGACATTTGATCTCCAAAAGGTTAATTCGTTGCTGCTTGGATTTTGTGGCCTCATTAAGAATCGAAATCTCTTTATCTTTGGTTCCCAACTCAGTCTGATATTCCAATTGCCGACCAATTGATTCCGCAAGACTGCTCTCCAATTCCTCTCGGTCTTTTTTAATTTGATCTCGGTCTTTACGACAGTTGTGATATAATGCGGCATATTCCTCCAGTTCTTGTTTCAATTTGGCATCACTCTGAATCAGGAGGCAAACAAAGATTAAAAAGAGAATAAATTCAAACATTATTTATTTATTGAATAACTATATTACGTCTAACTTGTTTATAGTCCTCTCTACAATACAATATCTTGAAAATAAATAAAAAGATCCAAATAGAAGTAGTGAGACCTGTAATAGCTCCAGCAAAGTAAAGCTTTAGCATAAAGTCACATAGTGTAAACAGAGAGAGACAAAAGATTGTCGTAATCAACTGAAAATATGTTATGCCACATTTTCTGGTGCGAATCACTTGACCCATCACTATCGCGATGGACACCAGCAATATTAACTGTCCAATAGAGAAACCAATTTCAGGAATTGCATCTACTAATTTATCTTGCCACACTTTTGTTGGCGCTTGCGTTGGTTCTATCAAATTATTGACAATTTCTTCTTGCGCCAATCGTATTTTCGTCGTTGCGGTATTATGCATTAACTTGAAATTACGATATACTTCAGGTTTAATCAACTTATTCTCACTTAATGAACCAAATATGGCTTGACAATCCATATGTTCAACGTTTTGTTTCATAAACTCCATCATGTCTGGAAATTTTGACATGTCTTGATTTATCAAAAGATCATCATCTATTAAACGAGTGAATCTGGTGAGGCATTCTTTTACTTTTTCAGGTAACTCCATTTTTTTGGTTGAAAACATTTTCAATTTTATAAAATGAATTTTAAAATAAAAAAAACTCGAGAATTTATACCAATGTTTTATTTATTTAAGCATTAAAAAGAGATTAAAAAAGCAACTAATAGAAAAAATGTCAATATTTATTCAATTATTAATTCATCATCATCACCATTACATTCAAGCATCACGCCACCAAAGTATGATGCAAATCTTTTAATCCTTCGAGTGACATCATCAAAACAAACATCACCAGCCGTCACAATTTCTTTCACGCGATCATCATTCAGTGCTAATTGACGCACCATCTTAAACCAGGGCGTATACAGCATTTCTTTGCGTGATCCCCAATGTTTACATAATATTTTGCAAATTGGGGCATCTGGCGCATAATTAGATCTCTCATCAAAATCTATGCCAATCACGTCACCATCACGTGATAACAACATGTTATGCGTACCTGAGTCACCAACTCCTATAATGTAACGCAAATATAAATGTTGACATATGTTAAGTAATATCACGCGGTTAAGTTCATTTGTGCTTTCTATGTCACTAATACGCTCAACATGTGCAATCATAAGTACCTTGCAATCTCGGTCAACTTTTGTTGACATAAAACGCGTGCGCTCATAATTAGCATCCACGTGCCCAATATTATGACTCACTGTGTATATTTGCTCATCTATGCGCATAAAATGCGCATAATC
>Ga0114964_10000649_pt1 | contig 26603 bp, 24 predicted proteins | sample C_131016_MF_Meta_FD_92638 | JGI IMG/M metagenome (GOLD analysis project Ga0114964, IMG submission 92638) | Freshwater microbial communities from Lake Croche, Canada to study carbon cycling - C_131016_MF_MetaG | ecosystem: Environmental > Aquatic > Freshwater > Lake | place: Lake Croche, Canada...
AGTTCAACTTCAACTTCAACTTCAACCCTAACCCTAATTCAACGAGACTTGCGGTTCATGCCAATCGTAAATTCACTTCCGCGCTCCATGTGGTGTGGCATGCTCCCACCAAAAACATCTTCGCTGTCTGCCGGGTTTTCTGCAACATACCCAGGTGCTGCGCGACGCTCTGCCTCCTGCTCGCGTCTAAAAACAGCCAAACGCAACTCACGGTTGCGTGCAGCAATACGCCTCAACACATCATATAAGGCTGTAAATGTATTGTCGCTATTTGCTAAAAACTGGTTAACTCGGTTGTCAAAATCCGTGCTTTGTTCAACAATGCGAATTTGGCGTGTGTATTGAACTTCAAGATGACGAAGAATGTCAAGCTGGCGGCTGATAACGGGATCTCGGCGGTTGTCCTCAGCCACCGAGAGGATGCGGTCAACCAATTGATTTTTCCTTTCAATCTCGTCTGTAATTTCGTCAATACGCCCTTCAAAATCATCAGGTGGCATTGTGGCTTAATGCATAAATCCCATGCTTTGGTGGTATTGGGGTCTAAGAAGTCACATTAAGTTCCACAAAAGGCAACCATGGGTACATTGGTAACAGGAAATGGAGTAATTCCGTATGTACGCACAGCGGTTGATCTATTTACTGATGTTGACAAGATTTTAACCCGGCTTGTTGGATTTGTCACAAGTGGCTATGTGAACTCAAACACGACAAGCACAGGTGGCTCAGTTCAGTCAGAAACAATTACCATACTTGCTGACAACTTTGTCGTAGCAAAGAATCTGTATCAGGTCATACGCAATAAGGCATCGGATGGAAATGAACACTACACGTATCTTTTAGATGAAGAGATCAGCCGTCTCAAACTTTGCCTAGATTCATCTCAAGTCATATATGACTTATGGTTTGTTGGTGCAGTCAGGGTCGCCACTTTTCCCGAGGTGCCTAGCCCACCTGGCCCACCGCAGCTACCCATCACCATTGTTGGCGACCCGTCAGTGGTTCCCAATCAGCTACCAAATGGATGGGTTGTTTACGAATTTCGGACAACTGGACTGGGTAACATTATCATAGAGAACTCAGACGGTAATAATCCACTTAAGACATACCCAGCACAGGTTTTCATTGTTGGTGGTGGTGGCGGAGGTGGTGGGGGCTTTGACGCGCAATTTGGAATTGGCGGCGGTGGCGGGGCCTCAGTCCCTCAGTTGGTCAATTTCACACTGACCCAGCCACAGCTGGTTTTAACTGTGGGTGCAGGGGGCAAGGGCCAGGAAGATGGCGACGGGATTGGATTTCCCGGTGAGGATAGCACCTTTTCTGCAACTGTTCCGGCTGTACCCCAGAGCACAACAACTTCATATGGGGGGAGATATGGTGGCGTTGGTAGTTCCGCGGGACAAAACAGCGACCCATTGATCCTTTCATGTGGTGGTGGTGGCGGAGGAACTAACGGAGCCGGTGGCACGGGTCAGCAAAGCGGGGGAAGTGGTTCATTTCTTGAAGGTGAGTATATTGCTGGCGGAGGCGGTGGTGGAACTAGAAGTGCAGGCCAGGCTGCTTTTGAAAATCAAGCAGGAGATGGTGGCCAAGGCAATAAGACCCGGACAATATCTGGCCTAGTCTATTCAAACGGAAGCGGAGGTGGTGGTGGATATGCAGGCGATCCCTCAGCACCGGGAGCAGGTGGCGTATTCTTCGATACAAATGGGAATTACACATACAATACAAATGACGGAGGTGGTCCTGGGGAAGATGGCAAAGTCGGGATTGCTAACACAGGTTCGGGGGGTGGGGGTGCTGGTATTTGGGATGCAAGGACTACAAAGGGGGGTGATGGATCTTCTGGAATTGTTGTCTTTGCGTTCAAATTCTTTTAGTGTATCTACCCCTCCTGCTTTTTGCTACCAAACTTTCCCTTCACCGCAATGTAGCCCTTTGCATGCAGGTATTGCAGTGCGTTTTTGCCTGCACTGTGCTTCTTCTTGGAGACAATGCGCCCTGCATTGTTCTTCATTAAGTCATCCTTTGTGAGCCTACCCGACGTATGCTTCGCATTTCCGTGGAACACCTCAGCGCGAGACCCGGTCGACTTCATTTTTTGCGGTGTGTTTGAGTTTTGATTTACAGTCCCGAGCCGCCGCCCGGCATCATGCGCTTACCACCCGGACCGCCCATCATTGCCGAGCCCATGCTGCGGCCGTAGCCACCGCCGCCCAGCATGCGCTTCGAGCCCATAAGGTGGCTAATTGCCGTGCGGCGGAGAGCGCCACCCAGCATTGTAGACATGCCACGGCAGCCCTGGGTACCGCGGCCAACAAGGCGGTGAAGGTCCGTCTTGGTCATGCCCGTCTCCGGGCTTGCCGCCTCAACGTCCGCGCTATTGAGGATGGTCTTGCGGATTGCAGACTGGCCGCGCACGGTCTCGAAAAAGCCAGTGTTAATAGCAACGATGTAGACCGTTGCACGCCTCACCCAATCATAAAAGCCGTAGGAGTTCGCAACTGTAAGATTAGCCTGGAACGAATAGTTGCCAAGGCAGCCCGGGGCCAGTCCAGGGCTCAGCGTAATGTCCGTGCCCATGCGCAGGAGGATTGGGCCGCCGCTCAGCTGGGTAACGCCAGGCTGGCGCATGCTAAAGGCCACACCGGCCTCGATGCTTCCAGACGCACGAGCAAGACTCGGGTAGTTGCCCTGCGTGTAGCCGCGCCACTGATGCCAATCCATATCAAGACCCGCAGCAACCGCAGACTCATACAGATTGAACTGCTTGAACCCAGCACAAAGGTTGCTGAAGTTATCAAACGTGACGTTCACATTCTCAATCGGGATGTAGCCGTTGAGCTGAGAGGGGCCCTGCGTGGCCGGCTTGATGTAAAGCATCACCATATCAGGAATGGACGTAAGCGAGATTGTGTTGGTCGCAATAACGCGATCGCCCGTGAAGTCAACATCGCGAGTAGAGACGTAACGCGGAAACTCAACATAAGGCACCGTAGACACAAGCGGCAGAGTGACATCGGGGCCCGGCGTCAGAAAGTTGACAAAAAGCGTAGGGGATGACAGGGACCAGGGGCCAAACTGGGAGCTTGCAGGCGAACTAAACTTCATGTCGCTGATAATGGTGCGGATGCTGGAAGACCGCAAGATATTGCCCGTAAAATTAGTCTGCTTATTGAGATCGTCCACCCAAAAAGGAAGGACTGCCAGATCAGAACCGTCTGCAAATGAATTGAAGTTCTTTGCAGCGCTTGTGGTCGAAAGCACAGAGAAATTAAGAATAAACTGCATGTTTGTCATGCCATAGAGGCCAACGCTCTGAAACTCGGCACTGTCGGCCCAGATAAGCGGAGAGATAACAAGCGGCTCGACAGTCTCGATTGCGCCATAGACCGGCATGACGTTTGAGCATGCCTTAAATCCAGCCTGAAGAGCAAGACCATTTGCAACAGCGGGAACCGCATTGCCCCCCGGGGTAAGTAGAAGGTACTGCGAACCAACCCGGCCCAGCGAACCACTGACAATGCCACACACAAAGCCAAGAGGGGTGATAGGATCCAGACTGGCAAAGTTGATATTAAATGCATCATAGAGACGAGCACCAATCATGGAATACGGCGGCACATCACAGCCAAGCGTAAGGATGTTCTTTCCGTTGACAACGGAAATATAAAACTGGAGGAGCGGCGTGCCGCCATCCGGAGCGGGCGCAACAGCCGCAGGGGCCACACCCGCCCCGGTGTAAGGGCCGTTTCCATTCACGCCCACGCCCTGAAGGTCGCCACCCGGAAACGCAGTAGTCCAAACAGGCTGGCCATTCACAAAGGGGACAACCGTGAGGAGGCCATTGCCGCTGTTCTCAACGCCGCTAGCGCACTGGGCAATGTACCAACCGCATCCAGCATTGGCCAGATTGCTACCAACATCTTCAGCTGCAAAGTTGAAGTTTGCAGACGAGCCAACGTCAAGGAACGGGTACGCGCTCTGCACTGCGCCAATGCCACCACTTGGGGCAACAACCCTACGCAGCGGCGTAACGCCGTCAGGAAGGTACCACGAAATGGGCCAGGCACCGTTAGGGATGTCGCCATATCCATTTGCAGCAGAATACGAAGAAAAGTTACCACTCTCGTTATTTGCATCGTCACGGCCCCACGAATAGGTATCCATCTTTGACGGCGTGGTGCGCTGCTTGAGCGTCTCGTGCGAAGACGTCAGAATAATCTGCTCGCGAAGAGTATCGCCGTTTGTGGTGACAGTGCAGTCGTTCATTGTTGCCGTCATGTTAGAAAGCGCGGACTGCACAGGGAACGGGACAAGGGCGAGGTCCTTTGCGGACACCGCAGTCGCATACCCAGCGGGAATGAACGCCTGCGTACTCGCACCCGAAAATCCAGCGTCCTGGGCGAGAGAGACACTCATGTCAACACTCGGTGCATCCCACCGGGCATCAATAAAGTACGTAAGCTTCTCACCAGCCACAAACGTCTTAAAGTTATAAGTGTCAACCTTGTAAACAGTATCACTCACAGCCTCAACAACACGACCAATGGGTGTATAATTATTTGCATTTGCAGTGATCTGGCCAATCTTATACAGCTGCACGCCAGGCGGGAGCGTATATGCCGCACCATTGCGGTCAAGAAAGGTCGTGTTAATGGTGAGCGTGTTGCCAGCCCAGCCAGGATCCACCAGAGAGGGAAGAGCGGCATATGCAGTGTTGGCATACTGGCGGACAGTGAGGCCGCGGGGGCCAGAATAAAAGAGCTGGGCAGTAAACGAAAGGGACGTCGAAAGCGAAATCTTGCGATCAACGAAGACGTTCAGGGACGGCACAAGGATCTGAAAGGTCATCTGGGACTGGTTGGCCGAAATAGCCTGAAACGGTGCAACACTCACAGACAGCGCACCCTTCTGAACAGCGTACGCCGGCTCCTCCTGCATGAGACGTGCATCGTACACGGCCACCTTAGAAATCGTGCTCATTTTAGAAGGATGACTCTTCAGAAACGGAGGCACAGAGGTGGTCTTTGTGTGCTTACTTTTGAAAAATGAACAAAAGGATGCTTTATTTGGTTTTAAACTAATCCCGTACAAACTTTAGCCGGATATTCACAGACCCAGAGTCCGAAATGCTCACAAGACGCAGCGTCTGAGTTGCCCTCATCCTCATATACAGAGCCCAGCTGATGTTATTAAACATAGTGGACCTCTCCATCTCAATAAAATCAATTGCATCTCCAGTTGGCGCATACGTAATCTGCGTCCTATAAACCTGACCCTGGTTGTCCGTAGGGTAAACTGCAAACTCTGCAAGGATACGCTCTGTCTGACCGCTTGGTTGCGTATTCTGCACAACCTCCGAGTAAAGCCGAGGGGGTGCAACGTCGCAATTTACGATAGGGATCTCAGTGGTTGTCAGGACCAAGGTATCCACCGGACTCCACATGTTTCCGACTGAGCGGTAGTCCTGAGGAAACGTGTACAAGTAAATCTGGTTGCCTTCAACGCGGAAGGTCGGAAGATAGACACTGCTTGGCGACGCAGGTGGCTGGGACGGCACGAAAAGAGGCAACGGGCTTGGCACAGCAAGACCCGCATTTGCCGCCTCAGGAATGTAGCGAACATACGCCGTCCTTAAATTGTTCCGTGCCTTGTCAATATACAGGAGACGAAGCGACGGCCAGTTGCCAAATAGCTGATGAAAGTAATCGTCCGCCTCAAAGTTGAATCGCTCGTCGTAAACCACACCAGGGTTGCGTGCAATAACGTAAGGAGGTACAGATTGGGTTATAGCCCCTGAAAGACCCCAAGAGTCGCGAGCCTGGTCATTAAGCGCCGACGTATAGTATTCCTCAATCTGAGAATTGTTAAACAACTGATCCCAGATCTCAGTGGCGGTAAGCCCCAAAACAGTGGAATTATCTATTGGCTTGATTGGTGCTTCATTTAATAGGCTTGTACCATACCCATCATTAACATTAGTGCTCTGTGTACCACCAAATCCATAACTATCAAGATTGAGAGAAAAAAGCTGTGTCGACGAGTCAAACGAAATAGACGGTGGCACCGTTCCGATCGAGGGGTAATTCGGTGTAAACGAGAGTCGTCCATTCTGCAAAAATGCATTTGTTTTGTTCTCCCAGCCTTCGTTAAGAGCACCTGACGCGTCCAATGGAGGTAAGGTTGTAAAAGCATCGTCCACTGTACACTTGAAAAACTGGTATTCGACTGGAATTGTTTTTGTGGCTACAGTCACAATATCACCGCTCGTATATGCATACCCGCTTACGTAGCTGTTTGTAAAGCTTTGTCCGAGATCCTGCCATGATTGAGAAAGGGGGTTATCATCATCTGGGAGAACTGTTCCGGCCGACCTTTCAGTATTTGTCCACATGTAAGTCCTTCCTGAAAGTGTGTTGTACCCATCCCCAACCATGTAATTGTTTGGATCGAAGGGGGAACTTGCGTTCACAAGAGCCTTGCATGCAAGTCTCAACTGTGTTGTCAGAGAACATGAAGTGGTTGACGGAAACCCAAGGCCCCCATTGTCTGCAAGATCCGTAAAACACCGTTCGATTGATGGATTGACGCACTGTGTCACAAAATGCTCATAGGAATAGCAATCAAAATAAACACTTGTATCGCCCTCTGCAACATCAGTTGGAGTCGGAAAATAGCTCATGTCTGACTGGTCCTGCGGAACCCATTGAGTGTTCCTATAACACGACAGATTTAGAGTTGAACGAAACCCGAGCTGATAACAACGAGGCAGTGTGGCGCTACCACCCGGTGGAATATCCAATACCTGACCAGGTGCAAACCCAAGCAATTTGCATGCTTGAAGGATTGAAGACTTTGCACTGCATCCCTTGGGAATTTGAAAGGCAGGGTTGGCATAATATCCAGTTAAGGACGAAGGCTGCATGAATGCAGACTGAGAAAAGTCGAAAACAACATGCAAGGATGAGTTGTTTGTGATTGTGATTTTTTGCGAACAAGACGATGTCCCAAGACCAGCAATTGTTAATGTCACGGGTGTTCCGTTGCCAAAAGCATACGCAATGGCATTTCCAATACGAAGCATTGCATTTTCAGCAAATACAGTTGATGCTACATAAGGAATTCCAAGAGAAGGGCCATATCCAATTGGCAAAAACTGCAGCTTTGTATTGAAACTTGCTTGAGGTTCAATGGGAGAGCCAATATCGCCATAAAAACGAACTGGCAACATACCCGAAGTTGGATATGTCATTGTCTCCGACTCCGTTTGCGAATTCATCCACGATTCATTGGTTGGATAGTCTTGAAGACCAGACTTATAACAAGGCCCCACCCACGTCAAGGAAACGCCAGGCTGAGACTTCACTTCCCAGACAGGCTTCTTTGACACAGGGTCTACAACTGGCGCTAGAGGCTGAGGACAGAAAAGAGGAATGTTATTTGTTGAAATCTCAGCACGAGTAAGACCAACTGTATAGCTAGAAGTGTCAGGAAGAAGCGCGGTTGTGCGAGTGTCGCGAAACACAGCAAAACGACCATGGTCTCCCACATTCTTCACAACGCCTGGATCGTTCCTAAGGCTGACTGTCAAGTTTGAATTGTAGTGAACAATGCTATCAGAAATAGACCGGGCCTGTCCAGTGCTTACAAGCCCAGCACTACTGTCACCCAACCGCAAGCGTTTACTGGCCCCATACATGATGACAGAGGTACAGAAGGTAAGAAGTAGCCCAGTGCAAGGTTTGTTTGCTATTTTTCATTTCGAGGTGACTTACTTATACGCCCCACCCTGTTTCGCCTCTCTTTACCTCACCTCGAAATAAAAAATACAGGACCTTCACAAGCCCCTTGACGAGGATGATATTCGAGCCCTTGTAGGCAGAGATGTCCCCCTCTTACGCTACCCCGAACTTGAATCCATGCAACACCCAGATGACCTTTTTAAGGGGGCACACGCCGCTGTGTTGCTTTTTTTGACCGAGAGTCAGTCAGAGGGTCATTGGATTGGTGTCTTGGACCATCCTGGGGCCTATGAGGTCTTTGACAGCTTTGGAACTGCCATTGACGGCGACCGCGCCTGGCTTGATGAGAAGCAGTGTATGGAGTTCCATGAATGTGCACCACTCTTAAGCAATTTACTCAAGGCTGGCTCAAAAAAGATCACCCATAACACAAAAAAGCTTCAGAACGATGACATGGACACATGTGGTTTTTGGGTCGTAGCGCGCATCTTGGATCCAAATCCATCCTTGCATTCATTTGTGTCCAAGTATACCAAGGGTCCTGGCACCCCTGATCAGATTGTGGTGGCACAGATTGCACCCAAGCTCAGAAGCTAAAGCGGGGTTGGCTGTGCGCGCGGGCGGGCGGGCGCCACGTGAAGTTTGAAATCGCTTCATATTTAGAGTCTCGACTAGTCCCACTTTTTGTTGCCTACAATGGACGGTGCAAGTGAGACAGGAAGCGTTGTGAGTAGCATTCGGTCCAAACGCTCCTCTGTGTCAGCCTTGTCGCGAGCCTTCCTTTTTCAACTCAAAACCTTTGACGTCAACTATGACCCGCCCAAGCTCACAAAAGAGCTTGAAGAGATTGTTACGTTTGGATGCGGCCAGCTTGAACCCACCGGTCTACCCAAGTCTGACTCGCAGCCAGCTGACGAAGAGGAGGATGATGAGGTCCTGCGCGATGCAGTTTATTTCCGAGGTTACATTGAGTTTAATCAACAGGTTACCCCTAAGAAGATCCGTGAGTGGATTTATAGCGGCATTGCAAGCGACCTTGAGTTCACAAGTGTTTTTTTGAAGGACCGCGAGCAGTACATCCGGGTGCGCACAGACCCGGAAAGGCGCTTCAAGAGCGTAATTGATGTCATCCTGCGCGCGCCTTGGCAGATTGGCGCCTCAGGGCCGCGTGTGCAGCCCGGGGCGCGCACCGACATGGAGTCCATTCGCGAGATCTTGCGTGAGTTTGGACCCGAGGAGGGCGTGCGTCGCGTCGCCGAGGAGTACCCCGGGCAGTTTGTGCGCTACGCCAACGGAATCACGCAGCTTGCGCAGGCCGTCATCCCGCGCGTGCGAGAGGAGGCCAGCTTTAAGTTCAGGCCATGGCAGGAGGCACTTGTTACCATTTGCAAGGGCAAGGCGCACCCGCGGCACATTTATTGGGTTGAGGACGCCCGCGGCGCCGCCGGCAAGAGCCGCTTGACAACGTACATGTGCCGCGAGATGAACGCAGTTGAGCTCGACGGCCGGCAGATGGACGCCGCGTTTTCCTACACGGGCCAGCGCATCGTGCTTTTTGACTTGGCGCGCGCCGTGGAGGCACCCACGCTAAAAGATCTTTACATTGTGGGCGAAAAGCTGAAGAATGGGCAGATTTATAGCTCCAAGTACCAGTCGCGTCTCAAGGTCTTTGACGTCCCGCACGTCATTTACTTTTCGAACTCGCCGCCACCCGTGGGCGTCTGGAGCGCAGACCGTCTGCAGCACATCCAGCTCTCGCAAAAGGGGCCGTTTCACCCAGAGAGCCACCCGCTCGAGGACGCCGCCGCGGAGCCCGAGGTCACCGGCGTAGACCTGTTCCAAAAGCTACTAGATGAAGCGCTGTCAGGAAAGAAGAGGGAGAGGGAGGATAGTTGAACACATATAGCGCTAGCACTCGCGCCTCAAAAAGCTTACTGCTGGCGCATCGCAGGGTTCTCCTCGCCCGCCGCCTGCAGCGCCGCAATCATCTCATCAAGCTCATCATCGGGTCCAACCACAGGCGCCACGTCCGGCGCGCGGATAAGACCAGGCTGCGGCGGCGGCGGAGGAGCCACGGGAATACCACCCATCGCTGCCTGCTGTCCACTCATCATTAAATTGCCCACGGCCTGGTAGCCATTCCGCACGCCCGCCGCCAAGCTCTCCGCCGCGCTGCCCGCCGCCCCGGCCGCGCTCCGCGCCACGCTGCCCACCGCCCCCGCCACGCCGCGCGCCGCCGCCGAGACATTGTCCCTGTTAATTCCGAGCTCAGCCATGTCCTCGCCCAACGCGCCCACCGCGCCTGACACCGAGCGAGCCACGCCAGCGGCACCCTCCGAAAAATCGCGCATGCCAGACTTGAACTGCTCATACGTAGTCGGGGGAGGCGGGCGCGTTGAGTCAACGCCGCGCTTATACGCATCGTCCACAAGCTTGCGCATAAGATCCTCCGTGATGGGTGCAGGTTTAGGGGCTGTCACTGCGCGCTGCGAATTCAGGATGCGCTGCTGACGCTGCAGCCGCTCCTGACGCTTGCGGTGAGCCTGGTACATGCGCGCAGCCCAATTGCCCGTGTTTACACCTAGCGACCCAATACCATTGGCCAGCACCACGCCGCCGCGCCGCGCAATGTCAAGCGCCCCGCGGGCATTCGTTGCAATGCCCTCATAAAACTCCTTGTCGCCACGGTCGCGATTAATGCGATCAATGGCAGTGGTAAGCTGCTTGTCCATCAAGCGGTTCAGACGTGCCTCATTCCGTGCCTCAAAATCAAGCGCATGCATAAATCCAGTCCTTGGTGGCATTTTGAGTCACACTTCAGCCCTTTTCAGCCCTTGTCATTAAAGGAGTCTGACTGCAAAGACCCTACGCCTTGATAACAGCATCAAATGGCAAGTTCTGACACCAACGCCTCTGTGTGGGCGTTTCGCAACACCCAAGTGACTCAGTCTGGAGGTGGCGGCGGCGGCGTGGCGCGACTTCTTGCTGGACCTAATATTTCACTGAACCCAATAAATGGACTTGGCGAGGTCACTGTGAGTGCATCAGGAGGCGGGACTGTTGGGCCTGTTCTCAACAATATTAGCGGGATCAATGCGCCACTCAACACAAATCTTAAAATTGAAGCGAATTCAGTATATGTTGGTTCACCTGCTCCATCTTTGACATTGAGTGGTGGAGGTTCCGACAATAAGATTGTTATAAATGATCCAGCTGCAACAAGTCAAGGTATTGGTGTTTATATGTCAGACAGTGGTACTGCTTTGACAATTTTACAGGGATTTATTGACATGAAAGGAAACCGAGTTCAAGGCTGTGGATATATCGATGGAAATTCAGAAACTAATTATGTTGCATTTGACGATGCAACGGCTAACAACGGTCTTCGTTTAGGCTCTGATACTGACACACTTATAACGGCGAGTGACAATATCTTTGTTGGTGAGGGTGTTCGCATTCGAGTAACTAATAGTGGACTGACTCGTGGAATTTCAATTGATGCAAATGATAGTCCTTTAATTGTGAGTTGCTCAACCGCTCAGTTTGGTGGCTCTGGTATCTACGTGTTTTCAGCTCCAGTTCAAATTCAAAATACGTTGGCAGTTGTATGTGATGGGGGGGAATTTGCGGGGTTTTTCCAGGAACTGCCTTCCGATCCCGGGTCTCCAATCCGACAGCCTGTTATTCAGTACGGAAGTGCATCCGGCCTGAATGGCGCATCAGGAACTACGTCTGTCACACTTCCAAAGGCTTACTCAAACGTTGCTTCATATGTTATTCAAGTCACAATGCAAGATGCACCTGCCGCACAGCTCTATGCAACCCCTAGTTCAGGCGTACCCGATGTGTTTACTATTGGATGGCAAAGCGCGGGCGCAGGGCCTCACACTATCATGTGGACCACATTTGGAACTTAGATTTGAACCCACATCAGCCCTTTTAGTCTGAAATGTCGTCTGTGTGGGGCTTCCGCAACACCCAAGTCACACAGGAAGACTCTGGAGGTGGCGGTGGCGTCTCACGGCTTATTGCTGGACCCAATGTCACCCTAAATCCAACAAGTGGACTTGGAGAGGTCATGGTCAGTTCAAACTTTTCTGGTGTGTCCAAGATTCTTGCTGGAACCAACATCACCTTGAGCCCAACAAGTGGCTTGGGACAGGTAACCATCAATGCCACACCCGCACCCGTTGGACCTGTCCTGACAGGTATTACAACAATCAGTTCTCCTGCACCAGAAGGACTTACAATCAATGCCCCATTTACAAAGCTTGACGGAAATACCAAGCTCCTATTTCCCGGTGATGCAGATTTTGCGATTCAAAACGATGGTCCTGGGGGAGGGACATTCCTTATTTCAAATGCAGAATATAATGACGGCACAGTTACCATCAAAGGATATAACACCAACGTACAAGCTCAAGGCTCCATGAGCATTCAAAGCTCTCAGGCAATGCTAATCGATGCTGCTGGTAGTATGACAATCCAAGCAAATGGTGCTGCGGAATCTGTAATGAGATTTGGTGCAAATTCAAGTATCAATCTTAATACTGGGTCTGCAGTTTCATTCTCAGACTCCTTTGATCCCAGATTTTCAATTGAATTTCCCACTCTAGAAGGTGATTTGCGCATTGTATCAGCTAATAACCCTGGTTTTGGCGGCATTTATATTTCAGCAAGCGAAGGAAACAATACTACAGGTAAGCTTACACTCAAAGGAACAGAAGTCAACGTTGGAAGCAACTTTGGAAAAATTAATCTAAGAAATGCTGGTGATGTATCTGAAATTCGTCTTCTATGTAATTTAGCTCCGTCTTCTGACCATTTTGGGTCTATTGTTATGGGGTTTAGTAATAACATTGAAACTCAAGATTACTTTGATGCAAGTAAACCATATATTTCTTGTAGTATTGAAGAAGGAGGCACAACAATTGCTGGTAGTAATTATGCTAGTCTTATTTCTGGTCTTCAAGGTGGGGCTGGTAGTGTGAGCATCATATCCAATGGCGGTACCACTACAAATAATGTTAGTATCCAAGCACTTGGAGAAACCGGATCGAGTACAATTACTCTGAATAACGAGTATGGTGGTATTTCTATATCACCAGCAACCACAGAAGTTATTTTCAATAATTCTTCTTTGCGAAATGTGGATTTTATTTCTTCAGACTCTACAAATAACAACAGAAATGTACAATTGCAGGCGGGAAATGATGACCAAGGGGCGTCTGTTGTTATTAAGACTAACTCTGGCTCTTTAGATAATGTTGGTGGAATTGGGCTAATAACTGTTAATGGCAGGATTGATATCAATTTTGAAAGCGTTGATATTTTAATTGACCCTGGAAACAGACCAAGTGCTTCCGTTGATTTTTTCAATCATCCTTTGAAAAACATAACAAGCATCAGTGGCGGTTTCAATGGCCAAGCTACTATCTTAGCAGGACAAGATTATGTGTCTGTTCCAGTCCCAGAAACTGTGTGGCTTGATGGTACGATTTTGACTTCGTGGTTTGTGAATGTTGACATAGGATTTCCGTATCCAACACCCGGTACATTGATTTCTGCTTATGGAGGTGGAGACGCTGGATCTGCACAAATTATCATTTCAATCTCAGCAATACAAACAGACGGTGTGAAAATCAATTGGTGTGTTTTGAATAAGGGGACACCAGGACTCAATCCGCCATAAGCTTGTTCTCTACTTCCTGGTAGCGAATATTGAGGAGAACAAGCGCGGTGGTTTCTTGGATGTGGGTATACGTTAGTTTAAGTGCAAGTGCAACAACTTCCTTTTCCGTATATAGACGCCTGAAGCGCGCCTCGTCACAATCCCAGGGTAGGTCTATGCAGTATAAAGCCTCCTCGTGTTTTTTGAGGGCTTCTGCGAGAGCAACACGGTCAACTAAAAGCTGGACATTTTGCAGGCGCAGAGACTGGGTCTGCAAAAACGTGAGCGTACAGGCATCAATTGCAAGGCTCTCATAGGTTATTGCAGTTGATTCCATTGCATTCACTGGCTTCACTGCCTTTATTGCATTTGTTGTCTTCAAGTGCCTTTTCGTGTACGGCTGGTGTCACACTGACATTTGCAAGCGATGCACGCAGAATCCCGTCGCGTAGGCTGATGGCCTCCGCACACGCTGGTAGAAAGCGATCCTTAAAAAATGAGGTCGAGTCGGCTACAATCTTTTCGGCAAACCGGGGTATGTACGGCACATGCGTTACGAAAAACTGATGGGCCTGCCACACCACGAACCAGGCGCGCTTGCATACAACCTCTGGGTAGCATTTGCGCAAGATCAGCATCGACCCTTGAAGCTGGGGCATATATTGGCGCGGCACGCAGAGCTCGTTTTTTGCTGCGTACGGGTGGCCAGGGCCCGAGCGCTGGTACGCAGGGCACTTATACTCCACTAAACTGACCTCTTGGGCATCATTTGACCAGAAAAGCGCATCCGGGCTGAAACCTAGAAAAGGCTGTGCCGGGTCGCGCTTGTGGCTGATATGACTCAGAATACTGCCATCCGCAAAGACTGTGTCGCCATTGGCCAGCGTAGCCTTTCCGCAGTGTTGAGCCAGGAAGGCAATAAAGGCTTCCTCAGCGTGCTTCTCATGCTGGGTGCCCCATTCGGTGAATCCATTGCCTGCAAAGCCGTGAGCCTTTGGATAGGTTTTTGCACTCAAGAGCTTGTTAGCAGACATGGACGGGTTCTCATTGGCCGCGCTTGCAAATTGAGATGCCGTGACTGCAAAGCTCCGAGCAACATGCCACCCTTCACTGCGTTGCTCTGAATCCAAGGGCAGGCTCAGCAAAGGCTTTGCCACCTGCTCATAGATTACGTCCGGCGTCACGTCTAAAGGCAGCCCGCGCCTGAACTTAAGAAAGGTTGCATCATCCTCTTCCCAGGGCATGCCCCTTGGAGCGCGAGGCGCCACAGTAGGCAGCTCTGTAAGCTCATAGACAGAGTGCTCAAGCGGCGTGGCCATTGCCGCGCTTGTTGTCAAGGGCGCAATGCCTAGCGAGAGCTCCGGTTGGTCGCAGTTTTGAATTGTTACAAGCCTCATAGTCGGCGCTGCGCTACTCCCCCCTCGCACCCGCTTTTTCGTCGGCTTGACATCATCTGACATCTCGTCTGACTAGTCTGAACGTCGCCTCGCTTACTCGTCCGGAAGCACATATGCCTGAGTCTCCTCACCGAAATCGCCGCTGCTGCCGCCCGCCGCGCAGATGGCATTGCGCCGCTTGAAGTCATGGTGCTCCTCGCGAATGCGCTCCTCATACACCTCCTGCTCATGCACCAGCTCCGCCGCACTGCGCGTCAGAAGGATTGAGCTTGGAGCCCCCGTCATGGAGCGGCGCGGCGCGCCAGGCGCCACAACCGCCGAGGCCGCCAAAGGCACCGGAGTCGGCAGCTCCTCGCTCACAGTCTCCAGGCGGCGGCGCTTCTCGTTGTTGCTTGACACGTGGAATCCGCCGCTAGGCACGGCGCACAGGTCAGCAGCCGCGGCGGCGGCGGCGCCTGCGTCCTCGTAGGCCTGGAAGCCCTCCGGCACGCCCGAAGCCTGCGCCACCGCCGCCTCGCTGTTGTTGCTGTCGTCGTTGAAGTTCTGCACCACAATATTGTCGAAGACCAGGCTGATGGAGGCGCCGCCGCCCGGCGCGATTGACCAGTACGCCGGCCGGAACAGCGCGTAGCGCAGCACCGCCCCCTTGGCCGAGATGTCGCCCGGGCCGACGTAGCGCACGCGCTGCGAGCCCACCGGAATTACGCCGTTGATCGGAAGCGTGTCGCGCACAATCGGCTTGCCATCCTCGCTGATTCCAGTCACGATTGAGATGCGCGTGGAGTTCGCAGTCAGCGGCGACGTGCGCGGCGCCCACTTGACCTCCGACACGTAGCGTCCAGACGGGCCGTCCTTCACCATGAGCGCGTCAATCTCCGAGCCGCGCCCGTTGATACGCACCGTGATATAGCCGTCCAGCTCCGGCGAGCCGTCGATGTTGCGCGGCGCCAGGCTCTTCATCTTGAGGTTGATGGCCGAGGCGTCGCGCCCGATGTGCGCCGCGTCGCTCGGGCTGAAGAGCTTGGTGCGGTGCTCCACCAGGAAGTCCGCAAAGAGCTTGTCGAGGCCGTTGAGCGCATTCCAGAGGTCAGGGTTCAGCTGTACGCGGATCGTCAGCTTGCCGCGGCCCTTGTTGGTGCAGTCGTCCACGCTGAAGCAGTCAAAGGGCGTGCGCACCTGCTTGAGGTTGAGCGGCGCGTCGCTGGCGGAGAGCGCCCGGAACGTAGTGCCGCGCTTGATAGGGTCAACATAGCCGAGCTTCTCATCCTTCTGCGGCGTCTTGAGGCCAACGTGATTCATCCATCCAACTGCACTCTGCGGCGCTGCCACCACGATCTGAGCGTAGGTCGCCATTGTCAGCTTATGTGAGCTTGTTGAATGCAGAGAAAGTTCGAGTTTTGAGAAACACGCGGAAACCTCGAAAGACCAGCAAGTGAGACGGCGCGTCAGCCGACGCCGTGTGCGCCAAAAAGCGGGGTTGGTCAGATGGCCGCGGTGGTTTCGGGGTTGGATGCAACGTGGATTGAAGGCAAGGGCGGCTCACGTGCCTCGTGCGCCTCGTGCGCCTGGTGCGCCTGGGGTGTTGTATCTTCTACATCTACGCTGGCCACACAGGTTTTACCACAACAAAAGGAACGAATACGCTTATGGTTCACTGTGCGCAAAAGCCAGAGCAAACGCGCAAACACAAGCATTGCAACAGTAAACGCTGACCCAATCCCTCCATTTGCCAACATTGAGTTCAAATCACTCATTTGTTACTCCTTGTCCTCCTTCATCTGCTGCTCCTTCACGCCACGCTTTGCCGCATCCACAATTGCAGTTTCCACGCTCTTAAGAACCTCTGCCTTCAAGTACACGCTGGCCAAAGGGTCCGTCATAACCTTATCTTGACCTTCCCATGTAGGCGTATACAGCTCCCAGATACGAGTCACCACGAAGGGAAACTCGTTGGGGGCAATCGCCAGGCACAGGCCAACCAGGATTGACCGCACTGGGCGACCCGTAAGCTCCTCCTTAAATTTCTCAGTAAACTTAACAAAGACAGCCATCTCATTGTCTTGAAGCGCAGGGCAGGTCTCCGTAATAAGCGGCTCCGTACTCACGGCAATCTCAAGGTCATAAAAGTTGCAAAACGCAGTGCCAGTGCGCTTGATCTCAGCACTCAGCAAAGGAGCCATTGACTCCATTGCATTCAAGACGGTCTCGCGCAGCGACTTGATCAAGGGTTGGCCGAGCTTAGACGACATCTGTCTCGAGTCAGTCTTTTAGTAAGTCGATGCGTCACTGAGGGTCTAAATCTTTAGTAATCTTCATTTGCTTTATGACGGCCTCAAGGGCATCAATATGCTCGTTGCGCAAGGCTTCGTGGCGGTCTACATTCACAGAGTCTTGCTTGCTCAAGCACACATCCCGCTTGCGCCCTTCTGACTCCACTGCATCATATAAGTCCATCATATACGCCAGGTAGGCTTCGTCTTGAAGAAAACGCACCCGTGCTGCCATCAAAGCATTGGGCGTATGCCCTGTAGGCAAAGCACCATCTGAATGCGGTCTATAGCGCTTAATGACAGTCGGCTTATGGCGAGGCATTTTTGACGAAAAATGGCGAACCTGCCGAGGGCGAACCTGCCGAGGGCGCCACTGCGAAAAAAGCCGACCCCGCCAAAGCCGCTGTCAATCCGGATCCCTGTTCAAGAGGACTTTTCAAAGCTTGCAGAAGACTTACTAGACAAGGGGACGTTTGACCAGTCACTTCGCTTCATCCAATTGTGGTTACAACAAGCCGAGAAATCACACAACACGCACGATGTTTCGTACTACACACGGGCCTTTCGGGCCTTTCTTGAGGTCAAGGGCGGTTCTTACGCCATATTACCTGCAGGGGCAAGCGCCCCCGCCGCCCCCATTCCCCAGTCACGCGCCCGGCCCGCGGCCCCCGACCCGCCGCCCGCGCCCGCCCCAGCCGCCGCATTGGACGCCGTACCCACTGCAGACGGAGACTGGTAAGGACGCTCCACCGGCACATCCACATCCTCCAAAGGCGGCATCCCGCCCAGTTGCGAAAGCTGCGAAGCGCGCTTGATCTTGGGCACCGAGGGGTCGTGCTCAATTGGAAAGTCCATGAAGCCCGCCCCCTTGAAGTCGCGCGCCTCGCCCCACGCCGCATAGGTCATGGAGAGGTCCGAGAGCTCCGTCTGCAGCGGAAGCGGGTTGATGCAGAAGCCAGTCTCCGTGAGCCAGAAGTGCCAGTGCGCCTCCTCAAAGACCTTTGACACCTCCTTCTCCATGTGAAAGGAAATGGTCAGCAGGTGGCTGTGCACCTCCGGCGCAAACTCGAAGCGCAGCTGCCACGGCACCAGGCGCGCCGGCACGAACTTACCCGCAAGCTGCGTCAGGTTCTGGTAGGCCGCAATGTGAGTGAACGAATTCCAGTCAAGGCCGCCCTCCTGCGCGAGCGCCTCCGGAAAATTGAACTTGAAGGCCGACAGGTAGTCAGGGCTTGTAAAGATTGAGTCCAGGAAAGGCTTCTGCATCACCGTCTTGATAATCTGAGTCCAAAGCTTGCGCTGAAGCTCGTTGGTCTTGGAGTGCACAATGAAGGCATTGCGCGTGATGTCGCTTGAGACGCCGATGAAGGCATTTGAGCTCGGGATTTCGATACGCATCGCCATGATGTCAGATGACGCAAGCTGATTTCGAAAATGGTCTACTCGAGAAGATCTGTCTGTGTTGCGGCGTCGACGGGCGACGCGGGCGGCGGCGCGGGCGCGTCCTGAGGCGGGGTTGGCACGGCCGCCTCCTGGGGCGCTAACAGGTCGTGTGCCAGGTTGCGCGCCATGTCTTGGGCCTGTTCAGCCACCTCTGAAACCAAGCTCTCCACTGCATCCTCTGTAGCATCCACGGCCTCCCCTACAGCCTCGGCAAAGGTATCCTTCTTAAAGCCCATACAATGAAGCAGTGCAGCCTTAGCATAAGTAGCCAAATAAGGGACACCAACAAAGAGTAGTTCCCGAGTAACCGCATAGATGCAGATTGTACGAAAGCAAAACCAAAAGAGAGCCACCTGAAGCTCGCGATAAGAGTCGTGCTTAGGACAGACAGGCGGAGGCGCCACGGGCGTAGAATAGCCACTCGAAAAGAACATTAGAGCCTCGTCCATTGCAACTGTCTGCTGACGTTTGGTTGCGTGGGTCGATTGTAGCCTTGCGTGTAAGCACTTGTTTAGAATGCTAAAGATTGGCACTTATAATGCAAAGGCGGAGCCTGAGTTCCAGCCAGTGGCGATTATCCACTCTAAGACGTCGCACAATGATGGCATGTCCTTGATGGTAGATACCTCTCAGCGCACCACTGTGCCTACAGCTGAAATCAGACTGCCCCACGGAGAGTTTTTTGCCCTTGAGCCTACCAATGTTGAGAAGGGCCGCGATGTTGTCATGGTTGGCGGCAAGTCCGGAAGCGGCAAGAGCCACACTGCCAAGAATTTCGCCATTCGTTACCACCGTCTCTGGCCTAAGCGCACCATCCGCCTTCTCTCCTACCTAAAAGAAGACGAGACGCTTGACGCTCTTAGCTTTATTGAACGCGTTGACATCGCCAAGCTCAAGGATAAGGAGTCCGCGCGTGAGCTGAAGGAGTACGAGAAGTCATTGACCATATTTGATGACATTGAAGGCTTTGAACGGGATGACCCTGACATTCACGCCCTTCTTCAACAGATTATCAACATGATCGCTACAACGGGCCGCCACTCGTCAAGCTCTTTGCTCGTTGCGTCGCATCTCCTCACAGATTACAAAAGGTAAGTTGACCTCATGTTTATAGGTCCCTGTGCATTTCGACCTTTCGAGGGGGGGGTCCAGAGGTGCCTGTGCATTTCGCATTTTCGAGGTGACCTATATATAGAGCGGACCCGTTTCGCTGTTCCTTTAAGTCACCTCGAAAATGCGAAATGCTCAGGCTTACCCAGATATCGCCCTACGCTACTTCCATAACTACTAACTTGAATGCAACACTTCCCTTTGAATGCAATCCCTTCCCGGCCGGCCCGCAGGACGCGTCTCTTTTTGGGCGAGGCTCAGAAATTCGTTCTCTTTCCGAATGGATGCAGCATGAAGCAAATGAACAATTTACTGGGTCTCTACGGCGGGTGCGATAACGATGAGCTTAAGCGCATTCGTAAGCTTCCAAGTCGGTGGGTCTGTCTGTGTACAACCTTTCCTTCGATGGTGATCTACGAGGGTGGCTGCTACCTTCTCCACGGCGAGGAGCCGACCGCCGCAGACTCAGAGCTCGTTGCGCCAAAGCGTACGTCCGGTCTCAATGACATTAGCGCCGGAGAGAAGCGTCCACGCAGTCCCCCCTACGAAGAGGAGCGGGAAGAGCGCCAGAGTTATGGCCGCTATTGAGATTAGGTGCACTGAACTCCACTTGAAGCCCGGCTCGACGTCGTGAGAGCGCCAGGCGAACCTACTCGCCACCCGGCGGCGAGGTGCCTGCAGGGGCCGCCATATCAGCCTCAGCCTGGTCGGCGGCAGGCTCCTTGGTAAGCTTGGCACGGATGCGGCTGGCGCGGGCGTACTCTCGCTCTCGCTTGCGTCGCTCGTCACACTTCTCACAGGGCTTGGGCTTGCGCGTGCCCTTCTTGGGCTTAGACTTGCCCTTGCCCTCAGTGGAGGCAACGGCATCAGCGACTCCCTCAGTGAAGCCAGCCTCGCTGACCGGCGCGGAGGCAGCGGACTCAGGGAGCGCGACCGTAGGCGGGGCGTCATTCGACACGGGCTCGACAGTAGACATTGTATGCTTTAACGACGTCGATGGTTCAGAAACGAATGAAAGTTGTGTCCGCGAGACATGTGCTCCGGCAACCCCGATCCTTTCTTCTCCCTTGCGTGCTTTTCAACCGCACGATTGTAAATATACTCACAGGATTCGACATACATCTTAACTAAGCGAACAGATTTACCAGACGAATCCCGTATGAGGTCAACAAATCCTTGAAGACGGTTAATAGCAGACAGGTCTCCTATTTCAGTCTTCAATTTTCTTAGAAGCTCTTCTACCTTGCTGACTTGACTTGCTAGGAACTCCTTACTGACGGGCAACGTCTCCATCATTTCCTTGGCTGCAAGCTTTTGTTCTCGCGTCCTCTCTCGTTCTTCCTTGTTATCATAGACCGAAACTTTAGGCTTAGGTAAGTCAGGAAGCCTTGGACGCTCGGCCCGCCGTTCGTCGTCCTTTGATCGGGTATACTTCTCATACCGTTCCTTTAGCCGAAGACTCGCTAATTCAGCAGACCTCTCGTTTTTTCCATCGCGGTCCGTTACGGTGACCTTGGTAGGCTCTAAATCTGAAAGCGGGGTTATAAACAGGTACTCTGTAAGAAAATGGTCTTCACGCGTATCCCGTGTCCAGCCGCTGTAATTATTGTAAAGGAGAAAAGGTACAACAGCTCGCGAAAAGGCAAAGTCACCTTCGGACGCGAACGCAAAGACAAGTGACTCCTTTGGTTTACCATTCAAGTCATCTTGGAACCCTTGAGATGCAAGCACGTCGGTCGAGCTATCAGGAACTTCCTCTGTGTCAAAATTGCGATCCACTCCCTTTAAAAGCTCAAAGAGATGGTCAGCTGCCGGCTTAAGGGATTCGTTTTCACGAACTGAGCTTTTCACCAAGTCAACAAACTCTTCAAGGTCTACTCGTCCATTACCAAGCCTAAACATCCTTACATCATGTCTTAACGTAAAATAGTGCTTATAGAGTCCTTCGTACGTTCCAGGATCAGTTGGTGCGTCTTCTCGCGTACAGTAAAGCGGCCAGTCATCCTCTAGCTCAATATCCTTATCCTCTGAGCGGTGAACGAACTTCATACCCTGGCGCAAAAAGCTCGTACCTGTGCCAACAAGCTTTGTCATTCTAAAAGGCACACAGTAAGTTGAAATGAAGCTTATTAGCGTGACAAAGAGCCCCAAGGCGGGTAAAAAGCTCCGCGCTCTTTTTGACAATAAACGGTCAAGGGCAAAAAAGTGACGGGCAAAAAAAAATAGTTTGGGTGTGCAACTTATCTCTACTTGGGCTCGGCCGCCAGGCGCGCGGCCTCGGCCTCCTTGGCCTCCTCGTGGGCGATGAACTCGTCGTAGGTCACGTCGATGTACTGGCCTACGTTGGCCTCCGTGAGAGGTTCGAAGGGTTCAGACTTGGTCTTCTCGAAGGCGTGAAGCTTCTCGATCTTGTTGGCCTTGATGCGCTCATCAACCTTCTCCTTCTCGGAGTCAGTCATGGTGGCGTACTTGGTCTTCATGATGCGCTTAAGCGCCATGCGCTCCTTGGTGTAGGCCACCTCGCGCGGGGTCTTCACCTTATTGCGGCTTGTGCGGGCCATCTTACTCAATGCTATCTGTGAAGGGTCAGAAGGGTAGCTGACGGTCAGTAGACAGTAAGGTGTTTATTAGGCAACCAATTCTAAAACACCGTGCTACTACTCTACTACGTGCTACCCTACGAAAATTACTACTCACAACTTGGTATATCTATGTCAGCTGACGGTGGGATGACTGTTTTTTCGTCATGTGCGCCGTCTTGTGCTGACGCGCGCGCGCCGTCGGTCCGCTCGCGCGCGCGCGCGCGGTACTCGTTGCGGTCGTCGAAGGTGCGGTTGGCGCGCGCGCTCCACTGCTTGGGCGCGTGGTAGCTGCTGCTCGCAGAAAGGCGCACGTCGCAGCGCTTGACCCAAGAACGGCGCGCGCGGGCCATTGTAGGCCGACGTAGGCTGACGAGTCTATAAACGTGTAAGCTATTAAGTGATTTTATGTGACTTAGTAACTTAACAAGTAAGACGCGTCGCGTCGACCGCGCGTCGGTGGCGCTTTTGCGCGCTAGCACGGCATTTTCATCCGCCCCGGACGCTCGCTCGCCCGCAGGCCGCTGCACTCTATATGGAGGCATAGGTGGCAAAGCTGCCTATGCCTCTATAGACTTGTCCCTTCATGTGGGTAGACCAAGGGGTGGTGTGGAGAGGCTTGTCAGTGTGGCCGTTGGTGAGTAGCGCGAGCGCCTTTCCTCCTTGACTTGAGACCTCAGGGGGGCGGGGGACGGAGCACTTTGGATTCCTTACGGGCTGTCTATCACAGTAAGCCTTGCCACACCATCTGCGTTGGTTACCCACATGAAGGGATTTTTTTTGCCCGCCCTATCTTGACTTTTTTGCTTACCTTTTTTTTCCGCCTTTCTTTTGCCCGTTTACAGAGCCTGAGCCTTTAAGCCCCAAGCGTGTTACCTTTCAAGAAGACAAGATGTCGTCCTACAAGCAGGAGCTTACGGAGTACCACCGCCGCCTGGCCGCCATAGACGCGCAGATTGCCGAGGACAAGGCCAAGGAGGAGGCCAAGGTGCCTTCGCCCGTGCGCCCCTCGCCCATGCGCGCCGTGCGCCCGCCCAACCCGGGCGTGCCCAAGGACGAGGCCGCCGAGGCGCTGGCGCTGCCCCTTCCTGCGGGCCTGGGCGGCGTGGCGGCGCACGCTAGCCTGAGCTCAATGTCGCCGCCGCGGCTGGCCGGCGCTGTGGAGCCGGACGCCGAGGGCTCCTACGTGCGCAGCCGCGAGGCTTGCCACGTTGTAGGCGTGCAGTTCCTCAAGCAGTACTTCGACAACAAGTTCGAGGACATGGCCGACTCAATGGCCGCGAAGCTGGGCAAGGCGCTGAACGTCGAGTTTAACCACCAGCTTTCCGAGATCAAGTTCAAGAACGCCGAGCTCTTCCAGAAGCTTAGCAGCGTGAGCGCCAAGGTTACGCGCACGGAGGCTACGACGGACGGCACGCTCGCCAAGCTCAAGGAGCTCTACGCCTTCCACGAGACCAAGATGGACCGCCTCGAGGAGGACGCCGAGACGGCGCGCGCCGAGCTTCTCACGGCCGAGGCTAAGTTCGAGGAGCGCCTAGTGGCCGCCAAGGACTTTGGCCGCAACGCCGGCTTCGAGGAGGGCAAGAAGGCGGGCGCGGACCACGCCAAGGGCATTGACAAGAAGATGCGCGCGCAGCAGCTTACAATGATCCAGAACCTCAAGGGCGAGAAGGTCGAGCTTACCAAGAAGCTGGACATCCTGCAGGCCGAGCTGGCGAAGCGCGCAAAGGGCGACAAGCCTACGCGCGCGGCCAAGCTGCTTACCGCGCCCGTAGACCCGGAGGACATTGAGGACGACGACGAGGAGGACGAGGACTTCCCGGCGCCCCCGGCTCCTATCCTGAAGGCCGCGCCTACGCCGGACCAGGTAGCCTCGCGCTTCAGCAAGGCGCGCCCGGTCTACGGCGCGCTGCCGCTTGTAGGCCAGAAGCGCCGCGCCACGGGCCCGCCCGGCGCGCAGCCGCCGCAGCCTAGCCACGCAAGCGCCTCGTCAAGCTCTTCAAGCTCTTCATCAAGCTCAAGCTCAAGCTCATCAAGCAGCGGCCCGGTTCCGGCAAAGCGCTCCAAGAAGGACGAGTGCTGGTGTGACGGCGCGCCGTGCGCTGGCTGCCCTCTCCACGGCACCAAGGACAAGGACGAGGAGGAGGAGGAGGAGGAGGAGGAGGAGGAGGACGAGTAAGGAAAAAGTAAGGAGGGTCTACAATGTGTACACAGAGTTGAAACGAATTATCTGGTCCTTTTGTTACTTCTTTCCGCGCATCTCCCTAAGTTTCCTCATGCGATCCTTTGCTTCTTGAGACCCCTTAATAAGCCAAGGCTTCTTAGCAGGAGGCTGACCAGAAGGCCCAGAATGCTTGCGCTTTCCGGACCCTTTCATCTCCTCGTCACTCTCACTGCCATCACACTCACACTCACTCTCCCCCTTCATTCCCTTAGGCTTTCCACTTCCCCTCATATGACCATTTCCAAACCCACCCTCCTGCCTCTCCCTATCAACCCTATCAACAATTGCTTGATTTCGAGCAGCTGGATCAGCACCACCTTGGCCGTTGCTTCGAAGTGCTTGGTTAAAAAGACGAAGAGCGGGAGACCTCTCCCGAAAGACCCCCCTTACAGTGAAGTCTTCGTCAGAGAGCTGATGCTGGTTATTAAGACCCATCTCGTTATAAACTGCCCCTAGACGATGTCTGTTTTCCGCTGGGCCTAGGGCGTGTCCCTGACGAATAGGCGCCGACTGAGGAGGCCGCCGGTCGCGCGCCGGCCGAGCTGCGGCCGGTGCTTGCAGCGGCGGCATCTGCATGGGGGGTGGTGCCAGGGGTGCCTGTGTTACAGGCTCTGCCGCCCCCCTGCGGCGTCGTAGACCGTCCTGTCCTAGAGGCGCTAGGGGTGCAGGGGCACGCGCCTGGACTGGCTGCTCACCCTCAGCCTCTGCCTCTTCGTCCTTAAGTTCCTGCTGTGCACCACCATCTGTATCTGCGCTAAGCCGTGCCAACAGACCCTGAGCGGTTCGGCTTGCAAAGCTTGATACGCCCTGAAGGGCCTGCTGTGCAAGGGCTGCGCCTCGCTGGGCCATTGACGGAATATTAGGAGGGGCGTTGATTGGAGGCTGGCGCTGGATCCTTTGAAGCGCGAGAGCAGCTTCTGGATTTGCTGCATGCTGCTGACTCCGCCGGTATGCTTCCTGATCCTGGCGAATTCGCTGAAAATCATCAACAACCACCCCTGAAGATTTGGGGTTCCTAATATCATGAAGCCTTTGAAGAAGTGCCTGCTGTCGGCCCCTGAGTTCGTCCCTCTGTTCAACATCATTTGGACCCAAAGAATTGATCTGCCCCATGAGGACAGCGTACTCATTTCGGAGGTCATCGGTAAGAGCTGAACCTGGAGGAGGGTTGCCATTTGGATTGTCCTGGCCAGCCCTTACGCTGCGTCCTGCCTCGCCTCTCTGACGATTCGGATCGCGACCATACCCGCTCTCAAAGTTTGCCTGTGCAGCGCCGCCTCCACTCGGTGCCATATGTGCTGAGGGAGGAAGTTGGCGCTGGCCACCGTCCTGCAAAAGGGCTTCCTGCTGCTGGCCAACAAATTCACCTTGAAGCTCTTGGGGGGCTTCCGGTTCAGGCCCGTCGCCATCGATGCCGCCATCGTCGTTTGCGTTTCCACCACCAAAGACCTGTCCAGCGGCCCTGCGTACCATGGCAATAAAATTATAAGGATCGTTTCTACGGCCCGGAGGATCAGCAGCTGCCTCAGGCCCGTGCACTCCCTCGAGGTCACCAATTCCAGCCTCCTCTTCTTCGGCACGGCGTGCCTCCAGCGCCTCTGCGCGTCCTTCATTGGCCGCCTCCTGAGCCCCAACACCCATGTTAGGAGCCTCCACGCCACGCCTATTCTGCTCTGCCAGTGCATCAATGAGTGCCTGCACAAGTTCCGCGTTACCTGTAGAATCAGCCGGCCTCGGCGGCGGGCCGGGAGGGCCTGGCGGCGGCTGCGGGCCGGGAGGGCCCGGCGGCGGCTGCGGGCCGGGCGGGCCTGGCGGTGGTGGCGGGCCGGGCGGACCGGGCGGGCCGGGTGGCGGCGGCGGCGGCGGCGGCCGGGGAGGAAACGGATGTTCCACACGCCAGCGAACGTCCGCGTTCCGAAGAAACTCAGGCCATTGATCCTCAGGCATGCGCGCAACGTTATAAGCAACCCATTCGCGGAAATCATCTTGGTCTTTCTCAACCCAGTCAGCGGGTGGCCACTGCTCGCCGCCACCGCCGCCACCCGGGTCATCACCGCCTCCGCCACCGCCACCGCCACCACCACCGCCAACGCCAGCCCCACTGCCACCGCCACCATCGCCGTCGGCACGCCCACCGGCGAAGAGCGCAGTGCTGTTTATATAA
>Ga0114964_10000651_pt1 | contig 26586 bp, 34 predicted proteins | sample C_131016_MF_Meta_FD_92638 | JGI IMG/M metagenome (GOLD analysis project Ga0114964, IMG submission 92638) | Freshwater microbial communities from Lake Croche, Canada to study carbon cycling - C_131016_MF_MetaG | ecosystem: Environmental > Aquatic > Freshwater > Lake | place: Lake Croche, Canada...
CAAGGAATCCAAGGACAAATGGGTCAACAAGGACCAACGGGAGAACAGGGTCCAACAGGTCAGCAAGGGGAAACGGGTCCAACGGGAGAACAGGGTCCAACGGGTATCCAAGGTCCAACGGGAGAGCAAGGAATCCAAGGAAATACAGGAGACACAGGTCCAACGGGAGAGCAAGGAATCCAAGGAAACACAGGAGATACAGGTCCAACGGGAGAACAGGGTCCAACGGGAGAACAGGGTCCAACGGGAGAGCAGGGTCCAACAGGACAACAAGGAATCCAGGGAGAGCAAGGAATCCAAGGAGCCATTGGAGATACAGGAGCGACGGGAGATACAGGTCCAACGGGTATCCAAGGTCCAACAGGAGAGCAAGGAATCCAAGGACAAATGGGTCAACAAGGACCAACGGGAGAACAGGGTCCAACAGGTCAGCAAGGGGAAACGGGTCCAACGGGAGAGCAGGGTCCAACGGGTATCCAAGGTCCAACAGGAGAACAAGGAATCCAAGGAAATACAGGAGACACAGGTCCAACGGGAGAACAGGGTCCAACGGGTATCCAAGGTCCAACAGGAGAGCAAGGAATCCAAGGAGTAACAGGAGAACAGGGATCTCAAGGCATCCAAGGGCAAACAGGCGCACAAGGAGCCATTGGAGATACAGGTGCGACAGGAGATATAGGTCCAACGGGAGAGCAAGGTCCAACTGGTTACACGGGTCAGCAAGGTCCAACGGGTCAGCAGGGAATCCAAGGACAAACGGGAGAGCAAGGTCCAACTGGTTACACGGGTCAGCAAGGTCCAACGGGTCAGCAGGGAATCCAAGGACAAACAGGAGAGCAAGGACCAACAGGAGAACAAGGAGCCATTGGAGATACAGGTGCGACAGGAGAAACGGGTGCAACGGGCGCAATCGGTTCAATGGGCGAGCAAGGTCCAACAGGTGATCAAGGAGAACAAGGAATTCAGGGTTCAACGGGAGACATTGGTCCAACAGGCGAACAAGGTCCGACAGGAGATCAAGGTGAACAAGGTCCAACAGGCGAACAAGGAGACACAGGTCCAACGGGTTACACGGGTCCAATGGGTCACACAGGAGAGCAAGGCATCCAAGGAGAGCAAGGCATTCAGGGACCTCAAGGAATCCAAGGAGAACAGGGCATTCAGGGGTTGACAGGAGAGCAAGGCATCCAAGGAGAGCAAGGTTCAACAGGGTACACGGGTCCAACGGGAACAACTGGACCAACAGGTGATCGTGGTGATACAGGTCCAACGGGAATCCAAGGTCCACAAGGAGAACAGGGTATTCAAGGCATAACGGGTCCAACAGGTGATTTTGGCGCGATTGGTCCAACCGGTGATACGGGTCCAACGGGTATCATGGGTCCAACAGGACCTTCTGCTGTATTTGGCCCACTCGCAAGTGTATCATTTGTGTTATCAACAGATCAAGTCATCTCAACGAATGCGGATACATTAATACAATTCGACACACTGGATACCACACAGTCAATTGGAACACTTTCTGGTTTCTATAATCCAAGTACCTACCGATTCACCAATACATCTTCCACACAGAACATTTACTTTGTGAATGCATCGGTGTATAAAGGAAGTGTATATGTGAATGGTGTATTTAAGATTATAAAGAATGGAACGGATACCTTTTCTGTTACAGCGATTGACAGTACAGCGGCAACAATCACGAGTAGCATGATTGTATTGTTACCAAATGAATACTTTGAAGTGTATTATGCTCAGCTTTCTGGAATCGATCAGACGATATTGGCAGAGAGCAATTTAACACGTATTACCATTACACAATTGGATCATGTGGTAGGTCCAACGGGAGAACAGGGTCCAACGGGTCAACAAGGAGAACAAGGCATCCAAGGAATCCAAGGACCGCAAGGAATCCAAGGACCGCAAGGTGCGATTGGTGATACAGGGGCAACGGGAGATACTGGTTCAACTGGACCGATCGGACCGATGGGTCCAACAGGAGAGCAAGGGTCAACAGGAGAAACGGGTCCGACAGGTCAACAGGGTCCAATGGGTCACACGGGAGAGCAAGGTATCCAGGGAATCCAAGGACCGACTGGACCTCAAGGCATTCAAGGCAATACAGGAGAAACAGGTCCGACGGGTATACAAGGCGAATTGGGTCCAACAGGAGAACAAGGTGATACAGGACCGACGGGATACACTGGACCTCAAGGCATCCAAGGATCGACAGGTGAACAAGGCATTCAAGGAGAACAGGGCATCCAAGGACCGACAGGCGAGCAAGGCATCCAAGGCATCCAAGGACCAACGGGAGAACAAGGCATCCAAGGAATCCAAGGAGAAACGGGTCCAACGGGTCAACAAGGGCCAACGGGTGACCGAGGGGATACAGGCCCGACGGGCCAGCAAGGGCCTCAAGGCATCCAAGGAGAACAAGGACCGACAGGAGAACAGGGCATTCAAGGACCGACAGGAGAACAGGGCATCCAAGGAAATACAGGAGACACAGGTCCAACGGGAGAGCAGGGACCAACGGGAGAACAAGGAGAACAAGGTATCCAAGGTATTCAAGGACAAACTGGCGCACAAGGAGCCATTGGCGACACGGGCGCAACAGGTGATATCGGACCAACGGGTATACAGGGTCCAACAGGAGAGCAGGGACCAACAGGAGAGCAGGGACCAACAGGAGAGCAGGGAATCCAAGGAGAGCAAGGCATCCAAGGTATCCAAGGCATCCAAGGTCCAACAGGAGATATTGGTGCGGTGGGTGATACAGGAGCAACAGGAGAAACAGGTCCAATGGGCGAACAAGGACCGACAGGATACACGGGTTCTCAGGGACCGACGGGAGAACAAGGCATCCAAGGTCCAACGGGCATCCAAGGAAATACAGGCGATATAGGGTCGACGGGTCCTCAAGGTATACAAGGAGAGCAGGGTATCCAAGGAGAACAAGGACCGACAGGTATCCAAGGTGAATTGGGTCCAACAGGAGAGCAGGGAGACACGGGTCCAACAGGATATACAGGACCGCAGGGAATCCAAGGACCGACGGGAGAACAAGGCATCCAAGGAGAACAAGGCATCCAAGGACTGACGGGAGAGCAAGGCATCCAAGGACCGACGGGAGAACAGGGAATCCAAGGAGAACAGGGCATTCAGGGACTAACGGGAGAACAGGGACCAACGGGAGCACAGGGACCAACGGGTGATCGAGGGGATACAGGTCCGACGGGAGGACAAGGACCTCAAGGCATCCAAGGAGAGCAAGGTCCAACGGGAGAACAGGGTATCCAAGGTCCAACGGGAGAACAGGGCATCCAAGGAAATACAGGAGACACGGGTCCAACAGGAGAGACAGGACCAACGGGAGAGGCGGGTCCAACAGGTCTCCAAGGCATTCAAGGAATCCAAGGGCAAACGGGAGCACAAGGAGCGATTGGAGATACAGGAGCAACTGGTGATACAGGACCGACAGGAGCACAGGGACCTCAAGGCATCCAAGGAGAGCAAGGACCGACAGGACAGCAAGGAATCCAAGGAGTAACAGGAGAACAGGGACCGACGGGCGATACGGGTGCGATTGGTGATACAGGCGCAACAGGAGAAACGGGTCCAACAGGTATTCAGGGTCCAACGGGAGAACAGGGCATCCAAGGAGAACAAGGTCCTCAAGGCATTCAGGGTCCAACGGGAGAACAGGGACCAACGGGAGAGCAGGGCATCCAAGGAGAACAAGGCCCTCAAGGCATTCAGGGTCCAACGGGAGAACAGGGGCCGACAGGAGAGCAGGGTCCAACGGGAGAGCAGGGACCGACAGGAGAACAAGGTGATACCGGTCCAACAGGGTACACTGGAACTCAAGGTGAATTGGGTCCAACAGGTGAACAAGGTATTCAAGGACCGACAGGAGAACAAGGTATTCAAGGACAGCAAGGCGAAACGGGTCCGACGGGATACATGGGTTCAACCGGTCTGATGGGTCCAATGGGATACACAGGATACACAGGCATTCAAGGACAAACTGGATACATGGGTCCAACAGGTCTGACGGGTCCAACGGGATACATGGGTCCAACGGGTGTGACAGGATTTACGGGAATCCAAGGACAAACGGGTGTGACAGGTCTGACAGGCATTCAAGGATCAACTGGTTTGGCGGGTCCAACCGGACCAACACGTAATCAGTTTGTGGCAGGGGTCGGTCCAAATATCATTGGTCTGACCTCCAACGCGGCGTTGTTTATTTCCAATACAGTTGTCATCACTTCGACGAGTGCCACCGCGAAATACATGATTATGGCGAGCATGCAGGCGCGCAATGTATCAGGTGGTGCGGATTATCTCCTTTCTACGGTTGGTCGCACAGTTGGAAATACCGCGCCAACGACATCAAATACAACCAACTTGGCGAATAATACACTCTTCTCGACAACCGATTTACTACTCAGTTCGGTGAATACCTATTTGATAGCGGGTTCGTGCTCAACATCAGGAACGGCCCTTGGAAACTCAATTACGTTTGTGGATACTCCAGGTGTAGGAACCTTCACGTACTCGGTTCGAGCGATTTCGAACTCGGCCTTATCACTTCGTCAGTTCTACATCAATGTTATCCAAGTCAATTGGTAAATAACAACTAAAAATATATGATAGGTTAATTTAAAAATTACCATATCATAGAAATGACGTGTGGTCCTCAGCTATGTGCTCCACAAACCGGTGGAAATCGTCGCACGCGCCGACGAGTGACAAAGAATAAGGTAAAGAAAGGTGGATATCGTGCCACAAAGCGTGATAAGAAGTATCTGATATTGTGGAAAAAGGGCAAATCGATTGGATTTACGATGCGCGCATCATTAAAAGCAAAAGGGTTGATTCCGCGTGCGAATGGCACCCGACGTGTTTCGAAGAAGTATCTCTAAGCAATGAGGCACCCTGCACTATTATCATGATGAAGGGCGTGGCGATCCGAATCGTTCAATCGCATCGCATCCCAGGTTCCTCCACGAACGTTCTCAATGCCATGTTCACGCATCGCCAATTTCACATAAAAATCCAATTCATCTGCTTGTTTAAACATGTTGATCTTTTGAATGCGAACCGGTTTATGAATCTGTGTCCACTGCGGACCGAGTCCTTCACGATGTTCTTGTAATGCTTTTTGTGGGTCACTCGATTCGCCTACAAAATATTTGCCATGCTCCAATTGTAAAACGTAAATGCTTGTGGTAGACATCCTACTACTGTGTAACAGAGTGATTCCTTTAATTCAACGCAATATCTAAAGGCGAGCAGCATGGACTACGATGAAGAAAAGGAGCAAGAAATTACATCGAGACGTGGATATCTATTAAAAGATTTAGCACGAGCATTTGTTCAAAATCTTGGAGATGCGGGTTCCATTGCTTCAGGAAAGCTCCTTCATTTTACGGCGGACATGATTACATCCGGTGGCCTTCTCTTGTGGGAGAAGCTCTGTTGGGAATATGCGTATGATCACATTGGTATGGCATCTCCGCGAATTTTTCACTATTTGTTACGTAAATTCAAGGAAGTGAAAGAAAAATCCGCAAAACTAGCATTTGATGCCTTTTGTCGATCACAAGAGGTTCAACAGCAAACGGCAGAAATTGCGTTACTTCTTCAAAGTTGTCCAAAGAAAACAAAGACAAAGATTCCATCCATTCCACCTGCTACACATGAAAACGAGAATTGGTTGCGTTCGGTTCTTCGAACAACGGACAAGGCAGCGGTACGAAAAGTATGGCAACGTAATGGTGATTTAGAGCAGATGTTACATGCGGGAAACGAGATGGTGTTTGCGATTACCGAGGGAGCGACAGAACGTGCGTTATTCTGGGTACGATGGTTAATGGAAGAAGATGCGATTATTCGTAAGAAATACAATTCAGGGTTAACAACCATTGAGCGTGGGCCACCTCATTTGAAAGGAGTACAACGAACATCAGTTGGGTATTATATTATTATGATTTTAGCGGAAGTGTATAAGGAATTTGCGGAAAAGGCAATGGTGCGAATGCATGAAGAGTTTCAGGCATTATTGGACATTTATCGTATGCCGGATCCGAGAAACACACAGAAACGTAAAATGGATACAATTGGCGTGATGATCCAGTTGCTAACAGAGGTTCCTAAATGGAAAGTACCTGCTGCGCCTAGTTTGGTGCCAGATGTTACAAAGTTGGAACGAATGGTGAGTCAAGCGGAGGCATTTTTTCGTGAAGTGTTAACTCTTCCTCTTCCGAGCAAATTATTACCCGCAACAGTAACTGGTTTACGCCAAAAGAAAGTAAAAGAGCCATCGAAAGAAGATCGATTGAAACAACAACTGGAAATGATTGATCAGGCGGCGATGAACTTTTACAAGATGTGAGCTTTTTAGAAAAAAGCTCGCAAAAATATAGGTTGTCTATTTTATTAAGGGAATCTATCAAACTCAACCAGAGTACAATCATCTTTACATCGGCGTCCTCTATACGGAAGATAGACGCCATGTGGAACATGAATGAATTGTGTTTGATTATAGGGTTGAATACGGCGCGGAGGTACAAATAGGTTTGTCATGGTAATAAATGCGATAGCAAATAGAAAGAAGATAAGAAAATCGTTCATGGTTGATTTATATTAGGAGTGTAATATAAATCAAATTTTAAAAAAATAATGTACCTTTTTCTAAAAGCCTATTTTGTGAGCTTTTTCTAAAAGCCAATTTTGGGAGCTTTTTCTAAAAGCTCTTAATACAACTCGTCACGATGTTTGCGTGAGTTCCACGACCCGTCATTTACGTACTCTTCTTCCTCCTCGTCGTCTTCGCAGTGATTGTCCACATGGTCATCCGATGAATAGGGTTCGTCTGAATTGGCTTTTTCCTCTTCCAAATATCGCTCATCATCGCTGTCTACCTTCTTCTTGTTCAAATTGGGAAGGGATGTAAGACCTGCCCTTCGAAGAGCAAGTGCTTCTTTCTCCGCACGTACGCGCTCATTGTGTTCGTGCTGCTCAATGAATCGAAGCTTTTCCGCCTCTTCTTTCGCCTTAGCCTCGTCTTCTTTCTGTTTATCCGCCCAGCTTCGTGATAGCTCCGCAAAGCTCATCTTGGGGGTAACAGAAGTGGCGTTGAATTTCTTTCCACTGAGAGATGGAAAATCTTCCATTGAGGTAACATTGACGACGTGTTTTTGTTTCATACAGATGGGTGCAAGCGGAGCAGCAGTCGCAGAAGCCAATGTAACGGGTGCCAAGACGGGCGCGAGCTTTGCGGGAAGGCTCGTATTGACCACCGGTTTCAGCTCTGCCCCCCAACGACGCACTTCCGCCTTAGGAGCCTCCTTGGGCGCATCATTCATCTCAGATGCTTTCATGAAACGAGGAACGTATTTGGACATTCTACTAGATAATTGCCGTGTTGCTTTGTTTAAGTTTCGTAAGGCATTGGATTTCAATTTTATTTTCAGGCCATCAATCTTCCATTTAGGTAGATTTGAAGAGGAGCGGTATTACAATACACAAAGTTATATTTAAATGGATCTAGATTAGAAAAAACGGACGTAGATTCATATGATAAAATGCTAATCGTAAATTGATTGAGACTGTGTATCGAGTAACATGTTGATAAACTAGGATAAATGATAGATAACAAGTCTGCTTCAGACAGAGCAGAATCGTGTCCAAAGTATTTACCATAGTAGATTAAATCGGGTGAGCCGACGGTATACGCAAAATGGATGTTCATTTCTATCACAGAAAACAGATTATTCTTTATGTTTCCATTCGATTCCATTCACAAATATTTCAACAGGCTGATTGCTCCAATTACAATATAATACATCAAACACGTATTTTTCATTCTCAGAAAAATAGTCTACCCCATCACGTTTGTAAAACGTAATTCCTACGCATACATCATTTTCGGATGATACCGAATATGCTTTTTTCAAAATGGGATAAAATAGATTTCGCACTTCAACATCAAGTCCTTCCTCATAGTCATCTGACATGTGTCCAATGTATTTAGCATGGTAGATGATTCCCGCAATTTTATAGAAGAAGACAATGATCATCTCTAATCTTGATAGATAATACGCTTACGTACTCTGACCCATCCTTCCATTTCAGATATTTGAACCATCCAGTTATGTTGTTGTAGAAGATAATGAACAATCTCGATGGAAAGGTATGAATGAGGTACATACATTTCAGAAACGAGTCCAGAAGTTAATAGATAGATCACTTCATCGACGGTGATCATTTCTATCAAACAAACGGATCCGATGTTTAAATATCAGAATCGGATGATGAATCGTAGGTAGAGCTTTCGGACTCGGATCCGATCTCGGATCCGATCTCGGGACACCATTCGATCCCACAATGGAATACAGGATCCTCGGCAACTTCAAGCCCATCCAGCAAGGGTGTATCTTGAATAAAAGAGGAAAGATCGCGAGAGAGATCGATCAGATCATGTACAGAATCGGGATGAAACCCGATCACGACACGCGCATATTCTTCCTCATTCATTAGAGGGTAAAAGCTGGGAAGCAGACATTTGATCTCAAATGGCGATCGGATCATTCCATTCAGATCATAGAGTATCGGGATGGAATCGTGGAGGTCCATTTCGGAAGGGAGTTGAATTTCGTATCCAAAGAACACAAACGGCGTATAGGTCATTTCTAATTACGAGGAGGATAATGTCTCCATGTAAATGAACCATCTCTCATTCGATATAGAGAATTCACGGGAGTCGTATCAATAAGCAGGAGTTCAATATGATTGATGGTAGGATGATGTGCGACTGCTTGTTCGATACGATAGCGAGAAATGAAATGATGAAGCAATCCTAAATTACAATAGTTCAGCGTAGTATTCTGAGACAAATGGTTCATGAATTCTTCACAAATCAGATTGACATGAGAAGAAAGGATACGTGACGCAATTACGTGTGGTGTATACGATTTATGATGAATACTAATATCAAGGTACGCAATATGATGATCCTCAATATATTGAAACCATTCAGGAATCATTCGAAACAATCGTCTGACATGGAGTTCATAATCATTGATAAAGAGGCGATGTAATGAAAAAATAATGGCTCCAGGGGCATGAAAGTAGTTCATAATACGTCGAATGGTTGTTTTCTTACGTGCTACAAGCATATGAATGGTATCATGTCGAGCGCATTGATTGGTACAAGATAGTTCAATTAAGTCGGCATCGTTCAACAATTCAAGAATGCCAAGAGGAAAGACATATCGAGAAGAGAAGAACATCTAGTTAGTCCTATGATTATTCGTCTTCAGGTGCTTCGCGCCAATGATTCCAGTAAAATGTTCCATTTTTACGATTTCGCCATAGTGTTTTAGGGGGGCGGTTATAATAGGTAGTGGAACGAGAGGGTGTCATGGAAATACGATCGATGGTAGGATGATTCTTGATTGCGCAATGAATATCGCTATAATCGATGATTCCATCAAACAGCCCGAGATTACACCATTCAAGGTGTCGATTCGTAGAAAGAAGGTCAAGCAATTGATCAGCAACTTCTTTAATCCGTGCCTTATTGGACGATACGCGTTGAAAAGCAGATTCAGGATAGCCACCATAATCGGATGTACATCCCATGTCCAACGAAGTCACGCAATGGCTATTCATAAATTGAAAGACTTCAGGAAGATAACAGAAGATACGGGATATGTTTTTTGTATAATCATTGTCATATCGACGAAGAAGGGAGATACCTCGTTGTTCACTGGTTTGATAATTAGAATAATAGAAGTAATAGATCAAGTTGAGGAAAAGTTTTGCTTTTTGTTCTTGTAGATTTTCTTTAACCTGATGGTGTATTGTTTTGGCGGTACAGGCCAATTCAAGTAGATCGCATGGAGCAAGAAAGGAAGAGAGGCCTGGAGGAAGTTGATGGATAGAGTTGGAATGAAAGGGAGACATCATGGTTGTCTTTTATTTCATCCGCGGATCTGTTCAATTTTTTCCAATAAAAATAGGGGAAAGAATATTTATTGTTCGATCTGATCGATGTAGGATTGATAGCGTGCCATGAGGTCACGGAGATGGCTAGATTCCTTCTCGTATCGATCATTCAGTTTCATCATTTGTTGGATATACTTATCGCGCATACGTTGATAGATTTTCAAGTCTCGTTTGTTACACATTTCTTTATATTTCTTCTCCATAAAGGGGACGACGGTATCTTTAAGAAGCTCATAGAGGGGTTGATAGGCTTCATAAATTGTAGAAAGTGTGTTAAGGTATTGATCGCGCGACTTCGTTTGTGGCCCAGCATGAACATAGTCGCGAATATTATTATTACACATGTTGTTATTCGTTAATGTAATTCCATGTGTATATCGTCGATGACGATAAGGAGCAGACGATTGAATGATTTCATTGTGATCAAGAAGAATCTGGACAAGATGATTGAAGGCATCGCGCATGTCCTCACGCTGTAGTAACGCCTTGTCACATTCGCGAATCATGGTGTAAATATGACGTGCCCAACGAAGAGAACGTGGTATATTGCGAGCGGCAATATTCCATTTCTTTTTGCCTGTTTTCACTTTTTCTATTTTTTGTTCCTCTTTGCGTCTGTGTTGTTCCGCAAGTTTGGTGGATACACTGAGCATGGATGGATCAGGTGAACCAGGAAGAGATTGAAGCCACTCTTCCACGGTAGGAAACATCGTGCGAGAGCCGCCACCGTGTACTTGCCAGACTCCCTCTTCCAGAATCGTCGCAGTGTAATGATCATCTTCAAGGGCACCGATGGGATAATAGCGTAATACAGAATGTAAATCGAACATGGATGCCTAATATAGTAGCAAATAGTTAACATCAATTTTTTTGAAAATTGATCCATAATAATACAAAAAAAGAAGCCAACCATGTATGAATTAGTTCAGGTCCCACTTCAACGAATCGAACAACGTCCAAGCATTAGCCAATATTTCATAGCAGTTGCTCCCACACTCTTTATCTTTCTTGCGAGTAGTACCATTCTGATCTATGAGTATCAAGCAAAAGGTACAAAATCATTAGAGGCGGCAGCTCCTTCCCTTGCTACTCTTCTCTCTGCATTAATGATGGTGTTTGAAGTCATTCTGATTGCGTATCGAAATCATGAGCGGTTTGAGATCTTACAATCGCTTATGCAAATTATCCTACGAATTAATCTGGTTCATTTGATTATCTCTGCGAGTTTCATATCATATGAAAAAACGACTGGAGATTATTCCACCTATTTCACATGGAGTTATGTGTGTACTGTCCCAATTGTACTATTAAGTGGGCTCCCGTTCTTTATGGAAATGTTTGTATTCGACTACTCGTAGTCGCGGATTTCGATTCTCTTCATGCCGACTACTACTCGTAGTCGCGGAACGCAATTCCTACAGGAAATCGAGGCAGACCTTCGTCAGTGAGCTCTTGATAGCGCACGGTGAGCTTCTTTCCCACATATTCGGCGCCTTTCTGAAACAACTCCGCACGTTCTTCACGGGTTCCTCGCGGGCGGCAGTGGAACGTCTGCCCTTTTTCTGTTTTACACATCCAAAGGACGCAACCTTTTTCTTGTCCTTCGCCTTCTTTGAACCCAACTACTTCGTACTCAGCATCGAAGAACTCTTTGTACTTGAGTAAATCGGCGGAGCGCGAATGTTTGTAGAGACCGGTAGAAGAACGTAGCATGATACCTTCATATCCGTCGGCGACAAATCGATTGTGTTGGAGTTTCATTTGAGTCTCGGACGCACACCGTTCGGTGGGAACCAAGTAGATGTGTTCGAACCGATGTGACAGCCAAAGAGCGCCCAAGTCACGTAGACGTTCATCGTAGGTTTTCGTAGTATCAATGATGTCGTATACGTGGTATTTGATTTTTAGTTGTTTTTCGGCATCGCCTTGTTTGAGAGTTTCTTTTTTGACGAGACCGACAATTTCTTGGAAGGTGAGTTCGTTGGTATAGAGTTCTCCGTCTAGAATCAAATCGGCAGGAAGGGTGGCGAGTTCGTGAAGGATGTGTTCCATGTGGGGAAAGGTCTTGCGGAGACGGGAGAAGAGTCCCTTGCCTGGCATACCGACCGCACGAGTTCCGTCGAGTTTGGGTTGGGTATAGCAGGGAAAGACAAATCCTTTTCCACGCTTCTGGTATTCGTGCGCAAGCATGGGAGAGGGGACGTCCGCTACCACACCTTTGCTGCGACTAGGAACGGCCACGCATCCAGAGGGCTCGTCATCGGAGTCTTCTTTCTGTTCCATTACCAGTGCGGCCAAGGCAGATTCTGCGTACCCGCTCTCGATTTTCTTAGTCCAGGCGGCACGGGCCTCGGATTCAGCCTGTTGCCGCGGCGTCGTTTCATTTTTCTTTCCGATGTTTTTGCCAACGGTAATGACTTTTTCGTTCACTTGCATTTTGCCACCCATGTATCCATGTGTAGTTTCAATGACACCCGTGCCGAGCCGTTCAAAGACACGGATGGACCAGATTTTTGCCTTGCCTGAAGTTGCTTCGCCTTGGAGAGTAGGGAACATGGTTATCTTTTTTCCACCTCGTCTGTCTTTTCAATTTTTATTACGGCCTCCATCACTTCATAGTCCTTCCATTCTTTCAAGTGGTGAAAGGTAATGGCTTTCTCCAAATTATCCTTTGAAGCATCATATATATCGGCGTGAAAGTGAGGATGATGAAAGAGTTGTCCACCGACCCGTTTGATCCACATTCCAAGAGAAATATCCGCACACCAGTGACAGGAAACCTGATGTGGCGGAGCAGTCCTAACATAACTACATAGTTGATGGTACAACATACGGGATATAATCGTTCCTGCTCCTCCTGATAAGTAGAGACCCCAATAGCTGTCTTGAATGTGATCAAGGAGTTGTCCTACCGCAAAGGAGTCGTGAGATTGATAGGTGGCTAAAAGTGCAGTCATACGTTCCGTAAAGACAAAGGTATCATCGTCGATTAGAATGTACCAATCGTAATCTAGATCGGTGTTCCTAAAGAAATCGATGAATTTGGAGGGAAGTTCTTCATAGGAATCGCCTGCTCCCCATGAAAAAAGGCGTTGTTCAGGATCCATCGTATGCCCTAAAAAATAAAGATCGGATCGCGGAACATGTTGAAACATGGTTTGGAGTTGCCATGTGACACGTGTATTTGTGTATTTTTCGCAGGTAAGAATGATGTAGGCAACTCGCATTGACTAGAAAGTGAAGTGAAATCTTTATATCAAAAATAAGTATTGATTTTTTATTTACTGTGCGTCCTGCTTGTCGCGTCGGAGCTGGGCGAGTGTGATTGTCTGACCGTTACGTGTAACAGTGGCCAGGCGCCACGGGAGCGCATTAAAGCTGCGCGAAAGATGGCCGGCATCGACGAGGCCGTGCATGAACTTGAAGAGAATCTCGCCAGGCTTGGAGGTGGAGAGGCCGACAAGTGATGGCACGGTGCTACACTGGATGACGGTCAAGTTGGTGCCGTCAAAGGTAGACGTGAGGAAAGACGTGGTTACGCCGCCTGAGCCATCACGACCGGTATGGATGCCGAACATGACTTCCTCGCCGCTGGTCAGAATCTCGGAGAGTGCCATGGGCGGCGGGGCATCCTCTTGTGACGCCTGTGAAGGGCGAGCAGGTTGCGATGCGTGTGATGTGCGCGGAGCGTAGGTACGATGAGCGGGCTGAAGTGGGATGGCGGTTTGGAATCCTTGTGTGGTAGGTCCATTCAGTTGGGAGAGTCGCTGGACTTCATTGGTTAGGAAGCCGAGAGCATTCTCCATATAGGCAACACGCTGCTGGAGGTTGTGAACGAGAGTGGAAGTATGATCGTTTGACATGATTGGATGGGCTTGACTTATTAACAGTCAAACCATTCGTCAAATTTTATGGTTTTTCACATGTACATTCGAAAAGTCGACATTCTGTACAGATACGAAAATGAAGGGGCATTAATGGGTAATGACAAATACACGTCACTCGAAGACATTTGCTACATGGTTCGCCCTCTTCCAGATCGCAATAGCACTTCGTCAATCCCTTACATTTGCTACAAACATATTCGACATCCCAATCGCCATGAGTCGCGCAATGATATACATTACATGTCATACAAACCCCTGCGGATTCTAGAATCTTACAATGACAAAAAAACCTTCCACGGCATTGTGTACACGGGTAAGGGTAGGTTCGTGGGGGAGAAGGTTCCATAATGAGGTTCATATCAGATGACAACTTTAGACTAAAAATAATGTTCACTTTTCGGATTAGGTATGTACGTGGTTAATTTGAAGCTCTCCTAGATTCATACAATTTTGAAAGGAATCGCGAAACAGATTCATGACACGATGTTGTTCGTATTGTTGTGCGGTCCACTGATCGAGATAGGCACGCTCGTCGTTATTGGGAAGTCGATTTTGGGTAAAGGCAATGATTTCACAACCGTTTTGTTCCATATGGTGATAGGTCATTACGTACTCTCCGAGGTCAAGTTGAATCACAAGGAGTTTGCTGTTGGGTTGTTCTTGATAGATAAACATGGCTGGGTTCAGATCGGTCCATTCGTTATTTTCAATTTTTATCTGCCTGCTTATCCGCCTCCACGTAGTCCCGCATAGTGTGCCGCCAAAGAGATTTTTTCGATGATGCTATCGTCGTGAAAGACGATTTTCTCTTTTTTAGCGAATTTCTCTAAATCACGAATAATCGTACGTTCACGAATTTGTTCTTGGATGAGAGCGGATTGATTGGTAAAGTAGCGCAAATGGGAATCGTTGGGTACAGGGCTAAATGACCCATCGATGGTACGATACAAATGCCCATAATGTGCGTTCCATGATAAGTATTCATCATACATCGCTGGAAAATAGACAACTTCGATGCGTGTACAATAACTACGGAGCGCATCATAAATATCGGTGCGGAAATCAGCAGGGTAAGAATGAAGACTGGTGACGGCTTTATTGTGGAGCATGGCGTGCCATTCTTGGATCCAAGACATGATGGGTTGATATTGTTATCTAGCCAGAATGAATCTCAATTTTATTTCGAGTGAATCTATAGAATGTCAGAAGCAGAAACGCAACGTTTGATTGCTCAGATTCATTCGGTAAGCGCAGAAAAGGTAGCAAAAGGAAATGAAGCAGCGCGAATGCATAAGATGGTTCGTTTGAGTGATTTATTGGATCGTTTACGCGAACTTCATCAAGAGGTAGCAAAAGAATTTAATAATGAACTATCTCCTGCAGGAAAGAGAGAGTGGAATGAAGCTCGTAAAAAAGTCAATAATCATAAGTCTTTAAAGAGGTCTCCAAAGAAGACCTCTTTATGTAAGAGAGTTACTAACAAAGGTTGCTCCATACAAGGTGGTAGACGTACTCGTAAATCCCGTAAATAAAAATAGGGTACCTGTTTTTTTAGAAGAGTGACTTGGAGAGTTTAACGAACTCTTTCATTTTCTGGTAACGATTGCCGTTGCGAATCTCGGACCACCTCAGATACAGAACATAGGCATCCAGTGACCACTTCATTCCGTTTGTGTGAAACAGAGTGCGAAGCATATCCTTGCGCTCCCGCGATTCGGTGTACCATCCACTAAGCCAGTCCTCCATCCACTCTTGGGTGGTTCGAGGAGTGTAGAGATACGATTGATGTTTCATGAACCCTTGAAAGTGCTCGAAAGGATAGGCATCGGTGTCACGGTCTTGAGTTTTCGCAACGATGTGAAAGAGTTCTTTTTCGAGATGGATACGTGCCACGTCGCGACATTCGAACTTATGATTGGGCCAGTCGGCTTTCTGGCAGGTTTCGCCACAGTACCAGGAAGTTTCACAGCCGCCGCATTTCATGGCATGGATGTTCTTGCCGTTAGGGCAATTGGAATTACAGCAGAAGTAGATGTGGCTCATGGTTGACTATTTATCTGGCAGATGGATTCGTCAATTTTTACATGACATGTCCATCGTGAAATAGCTGAACAAGCCGATACATGGAGCCCTCTTCACGAAGTTCAATGAATCCGTTCTGTTGTTCTTCTTCAATCCATACACCAAATACAAGATCTTGTCGATCGGAACCGATAAAATGAATGGCGTCATCCATTCCATATCGTTCAATGTTTTTACTAAGTTCTACGTTAGCTGCTTCGCCAAACATGTTTTGAAGTTCTTCTTGTGTAGAATAAAACCGAAAATCTTCATGATCGATTTGAATGGGTTCCAAAAGCTGAGTACGAAGAATATGAACCATTTGTTGAACCTCATCTAGAGATAGAGTATCATTTGGAGTAATGTGATAGACGCCCATGGAAATGCCCATCTGAATGGCAGTGAATCCGACTTCAATATAAACCATTGTACATTGTTTTACAATGGTTTATATATTCAATTTTTCATGAAAAATAGCACCACACAGAGGTTAATACGCAGGCATCCAGTTCATGGACATCACATTTTTATATTCATGGTATCCAGGCAGGACATGGGATCCATATTCGCGAAGCCAATTATTTCGCGCTTCATCATCTTGGAGGATCTGGTGTGTGAGAAGTCGGGCAGCTTCATTGACAAGGTCGCGTTTCATACCAATGGCGGTAGGTGGAAAACCAAGCCAGAAGAGAAAGGCATCCTCTTCGAATTTTTCTGGGCGACGACAGTAATGATGGGTCATCACATTCCAGAAGGCATAACTTCGTCGATCGGCCTCACTAATCTCCGCAGAAACAACATGTTGTTTGGAGCAGATCGATCCATAGGATAGAAGAAGGCTGGGAAGAGCATGTTGAAAGAGTTGTTGGCCCAACTCATTCTCGTTTTCTTTGATCATTCGATCAATGGCGATAGGAATGGATTTTGTATGATCGTTCATGGTCTGATCGATTCGTAACCATCTGTTTATTTTCAATTTTATCTATTTCATACCTGGTAATAATTGTGGAGCGGATCGAAATAGATCAAAAAAAGACGATTCTTGTTCGATCGAAGGTGTGATCGAAAATCCGATGTTTTTCATAAAGAGTATATTGGTTTGATACTTGTTACAAAGATCGAGAATACTACCGATCCGATCCGTGATCACGTCTCCATGACATGAATCGGACAGGTTTAACTCAATACACCATCGTTCCCATTCAATATTCTCTTTGTATTCTCCGAAAAAACCGTATTTAGTAATCATTGTATACATTTTTACGTATATTGGGATCACACCATTGTTAGGGATCGTCTTATAAATGGTGCGGAGCGCTTGTTCTACACCACGTTCGATTTCGTTCGAGTCAATCTTGACATATTCCACTTGATCAAATAGGGGACATTGAATATCTTTTGGTATGACATGAATGTCTGCGATTCGATTGAATAAAATAGTATGAACAAGGGCACGTAATACATAGGGTACTTGATTGGGCTTCAGATTAATTCGTTCCACGTTCAGTTTACATAGGTTCATGGATATAATTCGTTCAATATACTTTACGTAGAAAAAAGAGCGCCCTCTTTTTTTTTATTTTTTATTTAATCGCTTCGCATTTGTTCTTCTAGTTCTTCGAGTAACCATAATGGAATATTTTGCTGATTGAATCGTTCGGTAAGTTCTTGCCACAATTCTCGGTATTCTCGATCAGACAGTGTTCTTGATTGATTAAATGAACTCAGGTCTCGTCCTTCTTGTTCCATAAAATGCCACATGATTTGATAATTGCGCAGAATCGTCAGGGATACGACTTGGCTCTTTCGCTCGCCCATGAAATCGTAGTATAGGGAAATCGTCATGTCAGGGTGTCTTTTCTCCCGCAACCCAAATCTATCAATTTTAAAATATATGATTTACCATCCTGACCCGTGATGATATTCGTTGGCTTCTTCGATGACTTCTTCATAGATTTGGGTATAGATGTGTTCGAGATAGGTGCGTACCATGATTTCATCCTCTGGGAGTGCGTTCAAGCATGCTTCAATGATAGAATGGGTTGGATCAAACCAGAAAGTGGAGGAAAGTCGTAAGGAAACATCTTCCATCAACTCAAGTGAGTCGGTAGAATCAAATTGATTGGCGTATTTAACAATGTGAAGAAACTGATCTTTTTCGATATCGCTCAAGGACGCATAGTGAGCGGGTGAACCACAGGAAGGGCAAGTATGATGAGTATCACATGGTTCACAATCTCGCAGGATTTGACCACATTGATAGGTTTCGAAGGTGGAATGACATGATTCGCAACGGAGTTTGGAATAGTGATGCATGGGTGATGTATGGAACCATCCATTCACGGATATCAAATTTAGCAAGAAAAAAGGGTAGCCCCTCTTTTCTTTTGTCGGTTTTCTTTTTTTCTATTTTTTGTCATTTAGCGGTCCTCCTTGGCAAACTCAATGGTAATTATTTTGCCACGGAGCAACAGCTTGTTTTGTTCGCCGAGGAAGGCACGTGTGGAGTCGGTATGACTAAGGAACTTGATGAGGGCAAAGCCCTTGATGGTGCCATAGTAGGGGCTGGATTGGTCGAGATTTTTGGGGATGTAAACGTCGCGAATCGGCCCGTGCTTGACGAAGAGCTCATTCAGCTCATTCGACGTCACATCACGCGGGAGATTGCGAGCGACCAGTGTCTTGATTTGGTTCGGATTGAACAGAACGGTCGTCGTAATAACCTGGACGGGAGCGGAGCGCTTGACCTCTTCAAACGGCACTTCAAAGGTCTCTACCTCTTCGGCCCATTGAATGCCGCGGCGGGTCTTCTTGCGATTCATTGCGTCTCGAACGGAGTTCAGGATGTCAGCGCCCTCGCCGTTGGCACAGTATTCCTGGTAGCGCGCCTCTTCGTCGGCGGTACAGGAGGCATCGGCCCACGACATCGTGCCATTCGCAACGGCAACAAAGATGGGGTCCTGAAACGCAATGGCACGCAGCGTCTTGTACAGCGACGAAATGGATTGCTTGTTGGAGTTCATGGTAGCTTTGGAAAAGTTCGTACGATATGGATGGCTTGAACTTGGTTTCTGTTTAGGCCAGTCATCGCTTCAATTTTTTTATGTCATGAAATCAAAAAAGGCGCCTCTTTTTTGTTGTTTCGTTTTTCTTTCGTTCTTCTTTAGTTCTTCTTTAGTTTTTCGATTGTTTCATTTCTTTTTCGATGTTAAAGATGACGGATAGAAACTCTGGAGTTTTCCAGCTAGCTTGCCAGAGTGAGAAGGGGATACGAAGGATTTGCGCAAGGGAAGGGTCGCGCGAGTCTAGGTATTCAGCAATCGCAAGGAATTCTTCACTGATGGGCTCGGACGACATGGATGGACCGGTTTGTCTCCTGTTGCGGATCAGGCCGATTTCAATTTTTTTTTAAAGAAAAAGGGGTTCCCCCCTTTTTCTTTTTGTTTTGTAGTGTTCTGAATGTTTCGTCGGTGAAAGGATAATTTTTACTTATTTTTGAGAGGGCATGTCTCAGTAGTGTGAGTGTTCACGGTGCGATCCATGCCATTGAAGAGCTCACCGCAGTGATAGCACATCCACGTGCTTTCTTCGTTGGCCTTCTTGAATGCCTCGCACACACATGGTCCGTTCTCGAATAGACATCGGCAGACGGAGCACTCCGAGCCACGAATACGAGGTGTTTCGGCGCACCAAGGTTGGTGGTACGTAGCTTCTCGAGGATGGCACGTCCCATCGCCAGGATGGCACGCCCAGCAACTGATGGCAGCCACCACGTTGTGCCAGTTCTCACGGTTGTCCCGTGGCATCGGAGCGGCCACACTGCGCATCATTCTTGGACCAACGAGTGGTTCGGCCTCGAGTGGTTCGGCTTGGACAGACGGAGGATCCCAGAGGGTTTGGTTGTTGTCGTTGTCGCGCACCATCGGACCAGTACCCTCGCCTGCAGGGATGCGCCAGCACGCAGCGATCTTTGGCTCAGTGGCATGTTCGTCGCAGTTGAGTTGGTGAGACATGATAGCTTGGTATGCAATCTTTATCTTCCCTTTAAGGCCGGTCCATGCTTCAATTTTTTTAAATGAAAACAAAAAAGGAGCGTTCCTTTTTTGTTTTTTTGTTTTTTGTTTTTTGTTCTTGTTCTTGTTTTCATTCGAGAACGAACTCGGCTACCTCCGTTGCCATGGACAGTGCGAGAATGTCGTAGTAGGACATCGTCGGTATAAGGAGAGGATGCTCCATGGTACTCTTTTCTATATCCGAAAGCATAAGAATGGGAGCCAAGGGCGCGCATACTGCCAAATGAAGCATGCGCTCTGAAGCGACCATCGGCACTTTCTTGGAAAGGATTGCTTCTTTTGCGTTCAAGCGAATCATCGGCAGCGGAACATGTGAATAGCGAATCTTGTGGGACGACATGGTTGGTCCCTGCTTTCCTAGAGAAAGGGAATCCGTTTCAATTTTTTTCCAGAAAAAAAGGACGAATCCTTTTTATTTGAAAGGACATTGGTCCTATGTGCTTTGGGGATTTTTTATGTTTAGTGGTTTTTTGATAAGTATGTACAATGGCATCGAAGCCGTTACTCGTTACAGGCGCAAGGAGCCTCACGCTGGCCGTCCAGGCACCACGCGCAGTTCACGTAATCGTCATAGCCGTCCGAGTCGTAGTCTGCGCCATAGTCGCCGCGCTCTTCGGGCTCCTCATCATGGTACGTCGCGTCGTACTCTTGTTGCGCCTTGCAATGGCAATTGTTGTCGGCGGCACCATCGGCGCACCAGAAGCACGTGTACAGGTGACAATTGCGGCCGCGCACCTGGAGGTCATACCACTCGCTAAAGAGCGTCAGTGCCATCTGCTTGTGAGGAGCGCCAAGGTAGTCATTCAGCGAATGATAGCAGGCCGAAAGGATGCGATCGGACACATCCATCCACTCCAAGCCCTGTAGGGAGTAGTAGAACGTCTCCTCATCGCCCTTGGATGCCTCAAGGAGCATAAGAAGGTTCTCCAGCGGCTCCTCCTCAAGGCCCGAAAAGCGCAGGGCGCCGCCGCAGGCGCACAGGTGGGGGCAGGTGTTCGGGTTGTGCGTCTCGGCGTAGACGCAGGCACCGAGCGCCTGGATGCGGTCGCAACCGGCGCAGTAGAGCTCGTTGATAGCAAGGGACATCTTGGAAGGCTTGGATAACACGGTCGTGTCAGGGAAGGCTTGGAAGCTTGTGGGGGGGGTTCTCTTGGAAGATTGCCCTGACTCTTTCTAGGACCCCTCCTCCTTTCAATTTTTTTCAAGGATTGACGATTTCTTCCTAGGGTGCCTCCCTCCCCCCCTCCCCTCCTTTGGTTCAAGAAGAGGCGGAGATACCCCCTCCCTACCCCCTAGTGGTCAATTTCTATAAAAAATTGATACCCTTATAGAAAGAGCCCCCTCCCCCCCTCTCCTTTGGCCAAAGGGTGCCCCTCCCCCCCCCGCCCACTCGCCCCTGAAATTCATCAATCTCGAAAAAAAATTGAAAGGGGGGAGGGCCTAGAAAGAGGTCAGAGTTCAACTAGTAGAAAGTTAACTCGCCAAGCATTCAAGCAATGTCCAGCATCCAGAACATCCAAGAGCAGTTGAAGGGCCTCTCCGTCGAGGAGCTCCTTGTCGTCATCGCCGCTGCGGCGGCGGAGGCAAAGAAGGCTGTGAAGTCAGCTCCCAAGAAAGAGGCCAAGGAGAAGAAGGGAAGCATGCCGAAAGGCGTGGTTCCGCCTCAGCTCCATAAGCCCCGTGCGTGGGTCGACTATGTCCTTGACCATGCCAATAAGAACGGCTGGCCGGCCATCACGGTGAAGGGCCAGGAGGAGCCGTTGGCGGCCTCGATCCAGCGCGATGGCGCTTACGTCTTCGAGTCCACGGGCAAGCCCTTGAACAACAAGCAGGCGATGTCGTTGTCCAAGCAGTACTGGGACCGCAAGGCGGGAGTCGGCTCGGAGGAGCATCTCTATGAGATGTTCGAGGCGTACTATGAGCCGCCTGCTGCCGTTGAGCCGTCCTCGGATGTCGTCGTCTCAGAGGAGAAGGTTGAGGAGGCTCCCAAGCCAAAGAAGGAGAAGAAGGCCGCTGCTCCGAAGAAGACGGAGAAGGAGAAGGAGGCCGAGAAGCTCCAGAAGGAGGCGGAGAAGCAGGCCAAGAAAGAAGCGGAGAAGGCGGCGACGGCCGCTAAGAAGGCAGCTGAGAAGGCCGCTAAGAAGGAGGCCGAGAAGCCCGTGGTGGTTGAGGCGCCTAAGGAGGAGGCCCCTAAACCGGTTGCCAAGAAAATCGTCAAGAAGCAGGTCAAGAAGGAGGAGGCCGCCTTCGTTTGCGAGAATGATGGCATGGCGCGTGACTGGGATTTCAAGGGCAAGAAGTTCCTTCGTGACTTCGACGGAAACATGTGGCACCGTTCGGACGATGGCGAGTCGGCGGGCTGGGCTGGCAAGTTCGACCCTGAGACCAATACCATTGACGCTTCGGCCGATGAGCCCGAGTATGAGGACGAAGAGTAAAAACCGACTAAACATGAGAAAATCCCCAAAAATGACGAAAAATGATAAAAAACAAAACCACTAAAAAATAAAAAACCCAAAAAAAACCAAAAGAAAAAAAGGAAACCCCCTTTTTTCTTGTGATATAAAAATTGAAATTAATGAAGGGTACCAAAAAATTACGCCGCGCCTCCAAGATGTCCATTGAAATCGATCACTCCGTCGTTTGGCGCCCCGCAGCAGAGGTTCTCGCAGAAGACGAAGAGTACGAACGGCAACTCGAAGCAGCAATTCAAGCCCATAACAAAGCGCTGTTTAAGGGTGCGAGTTGTTACTATACAGAAACAGTTTATCCCCGAGGAGGGGAGCCTCTACAGCCACCGTTATTCGACGTGAAGGATTATAGCGAGGAGAAATGGCGACAGGAGCAAGGATTTCGTGTACTGGCTCCTGTGGGAACACGTATCCTTCTTCGTCGACGCATACACGCATCGATCATCCAAGACACCATGATGATTCGAGTAGAGCAACCCTATCTATGGGAATGTCTCCATGTATTCTATACACAGACAGAGGGTACACCTCTGCCGCTTCATACGAAAAAACGCAAGTATTACTAAATCTGAAAAGAAAAATCAAAAAACGGTGGCGGGCCTTTTTTTGATCAGATCAGATCCATGCCAGATCGTTCTAGCATCATGCGTTTCGAGGTTGATTCTACAAGTATACCATTCGCGAAAATACCATAGTTCATATATGGATCGATATGATCAAGCGCGAGATGCCAAATATTGAATACTCCTTCTTGTTCATAAGGAACAGCGCGACGATCAACACAGGCAGGAAGACGATACATGCGATCGGTCACGAAGGTTGCTCCTTGAAGATCAATGACATCATGCCGTTCTTGAGTAGTAAGAGTGTGAACCAAGATCGAATGACATCCAGTAATGATTAAATCTTCCGTCATCTGTGGATATTTTTCTTTGGGACAGCGATACAGTCGATATTTGCTACGCATTGAATTGCTAGGATTATAGATCTTGGTCGTACCAATCAGATCGACACGTTTATATCCGTCAAAGAGCGTTTTCACAAACGTACCTTTTCGAAGGGTTTCAATCGGTCGATATTCTTCTTTGTAGCTACTAAAATTGTAACATAAAATCTTTGATCCTTCCATAAAGCAAATTGGTGTGGGTGCTACATACGTAGTTGTTGTAGTAGCATAGACAACAGGTGATGAAACGAGACCTTTGTAGTATCCAGCCTCGTCGTACAAACTGGTATAGTTCGACATAGCAGCACGAGTATTGATAAGTGAGCCGATTGTTTGATGTACAGAGTTAGAACTAAGAATATACCAACCACCTGCGACATCATCATTTTCATCAAAGAAGGTATCAAATCCAGTCGATTGAGAAGTAGCATACCCATTTTGAGAGGGAGAAGTAAGAACTTCTGTAGGATAGACTGTTCCACCAGAACCATCTACAAGAAATCCGTTCGAATCAATGATACCGCCAACAATGAGATTGAACGCAATCATGTTAATTGGGTTAGCATAGGTTGAATTGCCAACAACAAAAGATAGCCTAAAATATTGATAGGATGACGTAGTTTGACAATCAACTGTAAGATAGCCAGCGGTACCGTTATATCCATTTCCTTGGTTATCCGTAACAGAAATAATAGGAATCCACGAAGATCCGTCAACGGAGCCAAGAAGAATCACAGTATAGGGGTTATTTTGATAGATGGCAGAAAGTTGTAGATAACTAGGAATAATAGGAGAAGGCAATTGAAGCTGAAGCCATTCACCAGGAACAATGGGCGCAGTATAGGTCGGATTGTAGCTAGACGCATAGGGAGCGGAGGTTTCAGAACGGATGTAGTAATTAATACCAGTATAGATAGCAGAGTTAATGGAACCGAATGTTTGTAATCGATTCGCAGATAGCAAGTACAATCCATGAAAGTAATAGGCGGGTGGTTCACTGAATTGAGTGAAGTACCAATTCGCAGATTGGCTGGTAACATAACCATTTTGAGAAGGAGACGTGAGTGTTTCAGTAGGATACACGGTGCCACCTGAACCGGATACTAAGAACCCAGCTTGATCAATGGTTCCTCCTGATATCAGATTAAAAGCATAGAGAGTCAATTGTCCAATTGGATTAGAACGTGGATCAGTAGAAGTAATGATAATACGATAGTACTGGTAGGCGGTAGTATTATTTTGAACGGCATAGGTTCGATAAAGAGTGGGTCCACTTCCTTTGTTTTCCCAGTAGATCTCGGTTTGATCCCCTTGTCGATCGATGGTGATCCAAGAAGATCCATCATTCGAAGCAACAAGTGTCCACGCGTAAGGCTGTTCAGTGTCTGGTCTTGAAACATATGCGGCAAGTTGATAGTGATTAATGATCACTTGTGTCGGCAATTGATACTGTAGCCATTCGCCATTGATCTGGGAGGTCATGGTTCTATCTATAACAAGACAAAACAATGATAATAAATGAACACTTTATAAGAGATTCATGCCCGACATTTCTTTCATCATACGTTTTGAGGCGGTTTCAACCTTGAGTCCATTGGCAAATACACCGTAATTGAAGTAGTAGTTATCATTTTCCAAGGCAAAGTGCCAGATGTTAAACAGTCCTTCTTTTTCATAGGGAACGGCTCGTTTATCAACACAGGCAATCAAACGATAGTAATCTTCGGTAACGTATACTTTACCTTGAATGTCGATTAATTCACGGCGTTCTTCATCGGACAGATCGCAGACGAGAACAGCATGACAGCCTGTAATAATAAGGTCTTCTTTCAATTCAGGGTATTTCTCTTTTGTCAACCGATACAACCTATTTTTGGAACGCATGGAATTGGCTGGATTATAGATCTTGCTGGTACCGATGGTATCGATGGCTTTGTATCCATCCATAGTAGTCTTCACGAGATCGCCTGAACGAAGAGTTTCAATGGATCGTTCGACTTCTTGCTGAACAGTAGGATCGTAGCAGGTAATCTGTGTGCCTTCAAGAAAGCACATGTAGTACAAAGCAAACGGATCAGATGGTATACCACCCCCATTCGCATTAATGGCCTGCAACACGAGCGAATAACTGGTTCGATTACTAAGACCGCTAATGGTAATAGGGCTTAATGAATCAACAGGGCTTAGTACAGTAAAGGTAGATCCATCATCAAGAGAATATTGATAATTGGTAATCGCAGAACCTTCATCAGAGCCCGATGTAAATGATACAGAAATCGTTCCATTATAAAGATCCGTCCATGAAATAGAAGTAGGAGCATCAGGTATACCAGACGCAGTATATTCTACAGAAGAGGACGCAATGCCCGCGCCTGAACTATTGACTGCTTTGATTTCAATGATATAGGTTTCTCCATTAGTAAGACCTGAAATAATAACAGGACTGATTGCGTCGGTCGGACTAAACGGTGAGAAGGTAGAACCACCATCAAGAGAATATTGATAGTTCGTAATCGTATCACCACCGTTTGAACCTGGCGTAAATGAGATGGATACAGAACCAGAACCGTTATAGGACGCAGAAATATTGCTAGGAGCATCAGGAATGGTATGGGGTGTAGCTGTTACTGTATTTGATGGGGTACCATCGCCATTTTCATTAACGGCTAGTATTTTAATACTATATGATTGTCCATTTGTTAATCCTGTAATAACAATTGGACTCGATGTTACAGCAGGACTACAGGCAGTATAGGTGGATCCATTATTAATAGAATATTTATAATTAGTGATTGAACTGCCGCCATCTGAACCTTCTGTAAATGAAACGGATACACTTTGATTTCCAGCAGATACCGATAAGGAAGTAGGGGCGTCAGGTGGTCCAGCCTGAGGACTCATTGGATCATAAATAAGAGTTGTAGTAGGACCATTATATACGCCATTTGTATTATAATTTCCACTATGTTGCCAACACACGCCACCCGCGACGCTAAAAATGCTTGAATTGTCGCCTGCTAATACATCACCTGATCCTTGAGACTGTGTGAACGAATTGTCGTATGTTAAAATATTATAGTTTTGATCCCGCCAATAAAAAATATGATTCATGATGTAGGTCCATGGAC
>Ga0114964_10000652_pt1 | contig 26578 bp, 32 predicted proteins | sample C_131016_MF_Meta_FD_92638 | JGI IMG/M metagenome (GOLD analysis project Ga0114964, IMG submission 92638) | Freshwater microbial communities from Lake Croche, Canada to study carbon cycling - C_131016_MF_MetaG | ecosystem: Environmental > Aquatic > Freshwater > Lake | place: Lake Croche, Canada...
CCCGGTAAGTATGATACTGACACGCAAGTTATTTGGTTTTCCTCGCATAAATTCGATAGATTAGAAGAACTGTTGAATGAAAACCAAAGAGATAGTACAATGATTTTTTACATCTACAAGGAAGAACTAGCAGAGCTTAAAAGACGTTATCCTCACGCACAAACATTAGATGATGATAACGCTGTTGAGCGATGGAATACTGGACAGATTGAGCTGTTGTTAGCGCATCCTAAGAGTGCAGGGCATGGCCTTAATCTTCAGCATTATGCTAATAAGATCGTGTTTCTATCATTACCTTGGTCATTAGAACTGTATGAACAGGCGATAGGTAGAATACATCGTAGCGGACAGAAGCGTGAAGTATGGTGCTATGTGCTTATGTCCGAAAAAACAATAGACGAGCGTATCTTCTCAGCACTACAAGAGAAACGTGACTTTTCATTAGACGCAATAGAGGAATTAAGATGACATACACTTGGCGCAGTTTAAACACCATACTACATACACTTCCTGAAGAAGAAGTGTTGGAACTGCTAGAAGAAGAAAAAGTAGGTGCTAAACGTGCGATGGTATTAACTAGACTGCATCAACGATACAGTCAGTTAAGAGCGAGTAGAGAAAGAGAAGAATTATTTAAGTAGTAAGTCAGATTCTTTCTTACGTCTGACTGTTAGACCTTTTAACGCTACACCACCGGCTTTATTCCATTTTGTAATTTCACCTGAAGCAGCTAACCAATTATTCTGATCTACATACTTCTTCAAGGTAGATTTAGAATAATTGCCGATACCAACATTGTACAAAAAGTCAGCTATTGCAGCATTTTTACTAGGTGAGGCAAGAATTAGATTAGGTGAAGCCTTACACGCCTGTCTAATGACATCATGCGCTAATATATCAAGTTCTGCTTCAGCTTGGGCTTGTGTCCAAGTTAAGCCTTTCTTTATATCTGCACCGGTACAGCCATAACCTATAGTCCAGACTCCAGCCGGGCATTGGTATGCAGTTAATTTACAGCCTTCAGAATCTTTAATAAGTTTAGTTAATATCTCTAATGCAGTCATTAACTTAAGAAACGGAGTTTGTACAAAGTAGACATGTATGTTTCAAGAGCGGTGTCAATCAAATTCTGAATAGGTGTATCATCCTTTTCACAAATTTTATAACGGTTGTCTTTAATCCACTTCACTTGCGCTTGCAATTCGATAATGATTTCTTTGCTATCTTTATAGCCTAGAATCTCAATGTTCTTCATTAAGCCATATTGACCTTGATACGCTTCTGCAATAGCGTCAGCGTTGCCAATAATGTCATCGTAGAAATGACCTAATGCTTTATGTTGAGCATAAGATTTAGTCTTTAAATGTTCTCTATGCGCTAGATCGCGGCCTAGAAATAGTAATGATATTAAGTGTTCCATTGTTTATCCTTAATGCTTTAAATAGTCAATAATCCATGCAACAGCAGTTGCAACAGACGCGCCAATTCCGCCAACAATTAGCAGGGTTTTCCACCCACCTTTAGCTTCAGATAAAGTAATGTTGATACTTCTAAGCGCTTCTTTTATCTCGTCAATATCATTAACCATCTTATCCATATCCATTTGAAGGTGCTTTATATCTGCTCCGTGAGTGGCCAATTCTCTTACTGTTTGTATTACAGGGTCATCTTCTCTACGGTGTTCCATGATCTATACCTTTTATATAGTTATTGCATAGTGTAGCATAAGCGCTTATTTCATCGGCTCTATAGGCTTCTGACTTGAGAAATTCTGTAAGTTGGTCTGAAAGTTGCCCATCTGTGGCGGAGGAGTCAACAGCACCTGCGGTATTGCTTGCGGTGCAATGACTACTTTTCCGATGGGTGTCGTACATGCGCTTAGACTTAAAATCATCACGCTGACTGTTAATAGCTTTAATTGCAGAGTCATTGGCGGCCTCTAATTGTTTTTTAGCGTTATCAGCTTGTTCGGTTAATATCTGTAGGGTTAATTTAGCTTCTAAATTCTGAGCTGCTATACCATCAGACATGTGTTGTATTTCAGCCTTATCAATCTGGTGAGATACACCAAACCCAGCTAAAAAAGCACTTATAGCGATAGCAGCAAATATATACATCATTAGTCTTTTAGTATCACGCCAAGACCGCCAGCGACCCCACCAGCCAGCAAAAGAAGCTGATCTATAGGTTTGCCTTGATATAAAAGAACAGAACCCACTAAGGCTGTAAGCACCCATATTAAACCTCTTTGTGTTGATGCTTGACCCCAGTGGATTCCCATTTTCATTCTACTTCTTCTTTAACTTGAGGCAATGCTTGTGCTTTAATCTTCTCAACTAGCTCTGCTACTTGAACATAAGGTGCTTGACCCAGTGCTTGTAGGATTAAGTTAATTTCGTTAAGTTCTAAAGTTAAAGTCATTATACAGCCCAAGGTAAAGGTGGAGTTACTATAGTCGGGTTAATTTGTGCTTCAATTTGGTCAGCAACAGACTTTTCATAAGACGCTACTTGTTCTGCACCTAATGATGCTTGTGTCCAAGCAATAACTTCTTCCAAAGTTAAATCTTCGTAAGGGGTATAGTCAGGTTTATCAGGGTCAACTTCAAATGATGCTGTACCGTAAACTGAGCCTGTGTAAGTACCATCAGTTGCGCTGAGAGTCCAATGAGCCGTCACAACATAATCAAGCATACCGTTGACATCAGGTTTGCAGTTCATTGCTACAATGTTCCAAGTGTTTGTAATCATTTTATTTAGCCTCTAGTGCTGTTAGTCTTGCTGTTAATGCTTCGATAGTTGTGAGTGCTTTTTGTAACGACATAACAGTAACTGCTAAAACTGATCTATCGTAATAGCCCCAAGGCTTTCCTTCTTCAGGTGCGGGTGCCGCTTCTGGGCCAATGGCAGCGTTTACATTTTGAGCATAAAAACCTAGTTGCCTATCAGTACCAAATATGGGTGCTTTTTCATCGTTGTAGTACCAATATCCCGGTTCAAGATTTTTGAGCATGGAATCAGCATCAACGGGAACACCATCTTTTATTTTCCAAGTTTCATCTGAAACAGAACTAATAACCCCCGCTGCTGAAAATGTTGCTGCGCCAGCACCATAGGCCGACATCGTAACAATGCCAGAGGAGTTGATAGTCAATCTACGCTGTCCAGCCAAATCAGAACCGTCACCAACACCTAATGCTATCCCATTAGTACCGCACAATACAGGGCCAGGATTTAGAGCAAAATGATTTGTTGTACCTATTGTTAAATGCAACGGCCCGAGTGAATTTGAAGTGTTTGTATCAGTAAAACGTACTAATTGTGCAGAGTCACCGCCATTACCGTTTTTAGATACGTTTAATAAATACCCGGGACTACTCGTACCAATCCCCACGTTGCCGGAGGAGTCGATGCGCATACGTTCATTTGCGCCAGCAGTGTTAAAAAGCACTGCCCCTGAACCACCGCCTGCTTCTAATGTAAGCGTTGCCCCTGTATATTGGGAAAACGTATTAGCGTATACAATTCCACCACTCCCCGCAATGTTAAGGGTAGTACCATTAAAGAACAAATTAGCACTTGAACTCAAAGCACTTGTGCCGTTACCGTAAGGAATATAACCAGCGGTTAGTGTGGTTAAACCCGTACCGCCTTGAGCTACAGTTAGAGCAGTTGTTAAACCGGTAATTGCAGTAGTGTTTATAGGTGATCCGTAAGCCAAAGAATCACCCGCCGTAGTAGGCGCAGATAAACCTGTAAACTTATGGCTCGCCATTGGGATGTTAGCGGTGACTGTTTGAGTTCCATCTTTTAAAATACATGAACTCAAAGCCGTAGCTATATCCGAGTTGGTAGTATTAGTAGTAGTCGATGAAATCGTTGTACCCGTCACCACTGGATTTCCAGTTGGTAATGAGTATGTTCCTGAAGTAAAAGGCATAGTTATTCCTTATTGTTGGTTAGTTTCGGCAATCGCGGCTCTACCTATTGAAGGCCCTGATCGTCTTAATGCTGCTAAAAACGCTATTCTTTGATCCGCAGGCAAATGCTTGAACAATTCTACCGCATATTGTGGGTCAGCCATAGCTTTAGATAGTTCTCTTCCAGTAGCGCCTATGATTTTACCTTCAGTTTTACCTATGACTTGATTTCCAAGCGCAATATATTTGTTTATTAAAGCAGGAAGTCTTTGCGTAATTGATTCCCCTTCAACAATATTTTCAACAGGTTCTCTATTAGCTTTAGCAAACACTTTCATTTCTTGATCTCTAAGCATATCTGATCGCATTTGATTAAGTTGCTTTTGTTGACCAATACCGGTTAATTTGCTTTCTATATTTCCGCCTTCTTTTCGCATAAAGTTTAAGTAAGCTTCACGATCAATTTTATTTAAATCGCCTACATTTACGTTAGGGAGCGCGGTTTCTATACCTTCTTTTAACAACCTAGCTTGATTAGCTCGACTAGCAGCAGCTTCACTTTCAGCAACTACTGTTTCAGGTATTGCTTTTCTTCCTGCTTCTAAAACTGTCTTTTCAGCGCCATACGATCGCAACTGTTCAGCCATTTTAGTTAGGTCGGCTTCAAACCCAAGAGTATTTAATGCGTGTCTATTATCAGCAATAAATTTTTCAGGGTTTGCAGAGTTCATTAATTGTTGTTCTATACCTGAACTTAAAGATCGAATTGCTTCAGGATCATTACCAAAACCCCTATTAAATTCTTTAGCTCCAGATTCAGTTAAATATTTAGATACAACATTTTCAGGAGCAATTAACGCTGCTTTATTAGTTGTTTTATTACGTGCAATGTCTAAATTAACGCCTTCATAATATGGCTCTGCTACTTTAGTTCTGTATTCACTAGATAAGGCGTTATATTCTTTAAGTGCGTCTTTTGATAAACCTTTGTTTATAGCGCCTTCAACACTTGATTGTAATTCAGAAAGGTATCTAACTGCTGCACGATTATCTCCCGCGTCTCTTATAGTCGCTTTAATTGTGCTTAAAAGATCGTGCATTTCAGATAACGACCCTTGTTTAGGCTTAGTCCCATGAATTAAATCAGCTTCAAATCCCCCAAATAATTTAGAAGCTTTAGTTATTACAGGCTTTACTAAAGAAGTATCAAGTTGGCTTTTTAATTCATTTACTATCTCATTTGCATTTCGAGACACACCCTGAAGGCTAAACTTTTCAGGGTATTTAGTAAACAATTTACTATATTCACCAATTAAAGGAGGGCCTAAATTTTCAGGCGCTATATTATTTGTAAACGGCTGTCTAGCTTGTCTAAGTAATTGATTTCTTCTTTCAGCTATATTCTCACCTATTCCAAATTGAGGAGTTTCTTTAGCTGTACTTGCTTCAAACTGGCTAAGTCTATTAGTTAAATCTCGTTCTTTAACACCTTGTAAAGCGTTTAATTCAGCTTCTCTAGCAGCGTTAAAATGCGCTTCTTGAGCAATAGCAGGTTCTAAATTAGGTGAAACATATTTGTTAGCATTAACCCAGTCTTGTCTTTGAGCAATATCTTTATTTACAAATGGTTGACCATTGGTAAGCCTAGCCATTTCTTCTAAAGCCGCTACTTTAGGATCAGATACCCCATGTAAAAGCTGTCCAGTAGTTAAATTAGTTGTTAATCCTCCTGTTTGAGGACGGTCTATAATTGGGTCAGTATATCGAGACATTTGCATATTATCTAAAGTAGCTGCTACTCTAGGTTCTATTACTGGAGCGGCATAAGGCTCTAATGCTGCTTTAGATGCCGCTAATTTATCACCCATCACTTTTTCTAATATGGCTTTAGCATTTGATTTAGATGTACCACCAGTAAATAAATCAGTTAAACCCCTATATACCAAACCTAAAGAACCAAGCGCTAAAGGAGCGGCTGCACCTATAGCACCTGATTGAAGATATTGATTTAAAGGTACATCAGGGTCTATTACAGCTTGGGTTACGCCTCCACCAATAGCGCCTAAAGCAGCAGTTTTAGCGGCATCAGGTATAAGATATTTTAACTCTCTATACGCTTTATTACCTTCAAATCCTCCGCTTGTTAGCCCTGCTACTAATTCAGACCCTGCGCCTAAACTCTTAGCAACCGCACCTACACCTTTCAAAGCGGCATTAACAGGGACAAATTCAGCTCCTAATTTAGAGACTTGATATGATCCTGATTCGGGGTTTTCTAAAGGTAAGGCTTGTAATTCAGGGTTTTTACTACCTACAAGTTTAGCTATACTTTCTAAAGGCATAGCAAGTCCTTTACGCGCCCCTCCATAAGCGTTATACCCACTATATAAATTCCGAAGATGTTGTTTACCAACTTCAGTTAAGTCTTGGCCAAGTTTTTCTTTAAAGGATGGCTTCATCCCTTCAACTGGGGTGTTATCTTCCCATTCAGAAACAGGTGCATCTTCAGATTTAGCGGCTGATCTTCTAGCTGCTAACCATTCTTGAGGAGTAGGTGCTTCTTTAGGAGTTTCTGATTCAGCAGCTAATCTTCTTGCAGCTAACCATTCTTGAGGAGAAGGTGCTTCCATTATTTAGGCCCTCCATGCTCTTTTTGAAACGCAGCTTTATCAGCTTCGGTAAACCCTGCAAAAGGGTCTGATTCTTCAGGAACAAAAAACTCTCCGCTTCTTAGCCCCTTTCCTCTTCCAGTATACTGCTGAAGTCTTTTTTCAGCCGCTGCAATCCCTCTTTCTAAAATATCTTTACGTTGTGAGGCTGTCTTATCTGCGGATGCCGCTAATTCAAGTAAAACCTTTCTTTCACCTTCAGTTGGGTTTCCCGCAAATATAGCTTTAAGTTGAGTAACCGCGTTATTTCTAACTATATTATCAAAAGCAACTGTGTCATTAGCTTTAGCTTTGTCTGCTTCACTTGCGAAAGGATTGTTTGACTCAAGTAATGCTTTTGTATTTGAAAAAGCGCCTTCATAAGCTTTAGGGTTTAATACCAACGCTTCATTTAAATTTTTAATAGCTGCTTTATTTGATTCAATTAAGTCATCATTTGAATAGATCATTTTTTCACGCGCAACAGTCATTGCTGCGGGGGGTTTATATGTAGACCCCGGCATCATCCCTTGAGTCGTTGATTCACGTCTATTTTCAGGTAGCCCTGTGATAGGGTTTATTACACTTACCATTGGGTCATGAGGCCCTTGACGATTAGATGTGGCTAATTGCGCTATTTCACGTCTTATTTCATTAGTGTCTTTTGTCATGGATTCTCGTGAAGCTATGTCAGCTAATTTTAATTCTTTTCTAGCTTCATTATCATCAATTATCTTTTGTGCCGCTGCTTTTCTGTTAGCTGCATGTTCATTAAGCGCCATCATTGCAGTAGCTTCATTAGGAATTACATTTACAGCGGACATCATAGCTGCATTTTGTTGTCCTTCAGGTAAATTAGCATAATCTGCTATCTGAGGCTGTTGCATCGGTATAGCAGGAATAGTTTCAGGTTTATCTATAATTCCTAAAGCACCGCCTATTTTTCTAAATACTGATGGAGCTTCAGCAGGTGTTCCAACAGCTTCAAGGTCTTTTTGCGATGATGGAATACCTAATCCAGCTCTAGCAGATATAACTTCTTTTAAGCGTTCATTCTGAATATCTTTAATCTTATTCTCAGCTTGAGATTCATCATAAGCTCCTAAGCCTTGTTTCAAGGCTTGAGCTAATCCTTGAGTCCAAGATGCGCCTACGAAACGATCGCCTACCATTCTACCTTGGGGTATCTCTTGGCCTGATTCACGTAACTTTTGAGCTAAAGCAATCTTCTGCCGCTCGCCTAAAATCTTTTCATCAAATGCGTTAGCCATTATTTAAACCATCCTGACATAGTGTTACCAAACATACCAGTTTGAGCATTAGGGTCTACTGGAACAGTATTAGGTTGAAATTGAGGATCATACTTGCCAAATTCAGCTTGATAGTTATCTGTGTATAAATCAGGATTCCCCATACCTATTTTGCTTTTGAGACCTTCCCATGCACTGCCATCACCTATTTCTTTCAGTTTGTCATAACCTTTTACAAGATCACCACCTAAATTAACTGCACTTTTCATGCCTTTAGGGTCTGTACGATAATCATAAGATTTAGGTGCGCCTTGGCGCAATAATGCTGCTAAATTAGCGCGTTGATCTTCTCCTAGAACTTCCATTACGCTAACCCCAACATGCTATAGTCAACCATTTTAAATCCGCTTGGATGCTGCACGATAGCTTCAGGCATAACCTTTTCAACTTCATCAGCCATAACACCAGAGAATGGTTGTCCCCATAAGTAATCCCAAATGTATAAGCCTATACCAAGAGCATGAGTACCTATACGTTTAATGTTCTTTTTAAGTCTTCTATCAGATGCAAATTTACCTACCGCAGCTCCGCCTAACATTCCACCCATACTCATTAATCCGCTAGTCATAGCGGCGTTACTTGCCATTTGCTGATTATAAGTGTTCATATCATACTGGCCTTTAGCAGTAGCAGCACCCAACATATCAGGGCCTGAAACAGCTTGTAATGCAGCAGGAGCAGATGTGCTAATTCCTGGCATTTGAGCTGTTTGCATTTGTGAGCCTGTTCTAACAGCATTAAGCATGTTAAGAGGGTTTTGTTGTAAAGTTTGTTGTTCGCTAATTTGTTGTTGGCGATTTTGTAAGGCTTGTTGAGAAGCTTGTTGCGCTCCTGATTGACCTTGTATATAAGCTTGGTTTCTAGCACTCTCATACGCTTGTTGCTGTGCATTTCCAGCATTTAACATAGCATTATTATAAGCTTCAGAGCCTTGAGTAATACCTTGATTAGCTAAACGATTAGCTAATTGAGCATTAGATTGTTGGTATTGAGGGTCAAGATACTGAGTAGCGTTTCTATACGCTGCATCAGACGCTTGTTGTTGCATTTGACCGGGCGTTTGAAGTGCTTGATCTTTAGAAAAGTTTAAAGGGTTAGCTAAAGCACTTTGAACGTATTGAGTTCCGCCTTCAGCTATGTTACCTAACTGAGCATTGATCCTGTTACTTTGGTCAAATGCAATTTGTTGTGAAGGTGATAATCCAACCGTTTGAGTCCATTGATTAAGCTGATCGCCTTCCTTGGTTTTACCCATAGGTTGAGCTGTGTAGTTTACAGTACCATAAGGCGTGACCTGATTGGTCATCGAGCCATACTGAGCTACTTGAGCTTGTGAGGCGTTGCCCGCAGATGTTTGTTGTGCAGCAGCAGCGTAATCTGGAGCTGGTGGTGGAGTTGGATCACTCATGTTTATATCCTAAGTTATACGGTTTATAAACTGGGTCGCCAGTAAGTTATGACCCAGTATACCAAATTATTATACAAATCAATATTTATTTTAAATATCGACACTGTTCTCTTGTCATTGTTAATAGGTGTAAATCACCATCAGGTGCTGCATCTTTAATAATTGCTTCTGTTACAAAGCCAAAATGATGATCTAATCGTAAAGCTTTGGTATTGGTACTAGGTACAGGCGCTATGATCTTTTGCACTCCACATTCGTTAAAAGGGTAGTGAAAAGCGTACCATAATGCTTCTCTGTTAAATTTACCTGTAATAGCGACGTGCATTTGAATACTTGCACCGTTAAAGCAATTATAAGCGGTAGCGGCTACTAATTCGCCATGAGACTCTAAGCCGATAAATGTCATACCTAAAGGTGAATATTCATGGCCATTCACCTTACAAAACCAGTCTCCTATGCGTTCTTGTTCGTCCGTAATTATACGGATCATCTTTTACGCAAGGCTTTAGCAAGCTTATCCGCAGAAACGTATTCTTGTGCTACTGACTGAGGAATATGCGCCTTCTTAGCGAACTTAGGATTATGCGCTGCTGCTTCCATAAAATGTTTTTGCTTTTCGCTTTTAGATGGCATTACAATATTCCTCCGGGTTCAAATACATAATCTGTAGCGTAATAACGTATATCTGCTGCTGTGCTGCTGGTGCTTACTCTAAACGCTCCATAATAGCCTATACCTGTTGCTAATTGCCATTGAGTATAAGGTATGATAGGTGTAGACCAAGAAGCTTGATCCCATTTAGATACATCCCAAACACCGCCTTGAGGGATTGCGCTAGTTGTAGGTATTACAGGCGTAGATGATTGGTCAAAATCAAGGTTCATTTGGGCTGAAAATCCAAAAGGATTTGTATATCCCATAGAGATTAAAGCCATAGTAAAGCGTTTTACTCTACTTGAAGACCCAAATGAGCTAAATGCAGGGAGCAGATCGGTTACGATAGCTGCGCCATTATCAGCTTGAGTATCCCAAGCTTTACAGACTTTTCCTGCTGTACCAAAATAAAGATTCTCATTAGCAAAATACCAACACTGTGCGGGTATGTTAGTCCATCTAGCCCAACCACCAGAAATGGTGTTCATAACGTACTGATATGATTCAGTTGCGCTAATCGGGACATTAACTAAAAGCATATTTTGAGGAGGGTATAATGTTACATCCCACCCATAATTACTTGCATAAGTAGTCGTATCTTGCGCTAATTGATTCTGAATCTTATCAGTAATCATTAAATGGGTGCTGACACGGCTAGACATTAAGGCTTTAGATAAAGGGATTAATCCATCTTTATTAAGCAATAATACATCACCACCATATTTGCAAGTGCTACGCTCCCCTACAGGTGAACCTACAAGATAAACACCTACTAATGACCAGTTATTAGGATCAGCAGGGTCAACACCTTTATATACAGCTACTTGACCTGCTGAAGTGATAACTACAAAATAGTCATCCATTCCGTAACCAGCATCTAACGACCAAGTTGTTATTTGAGATATAGACCCTCCTTGTTCAAAGATAGGGCCAAAGTCAAATACTGCCGCTGCACCTGAAATTGCATCAGTAGCTAAATACCAGCATTTAAGAGACTCTTTCTGAATAAACCAGTTACGTCTTTTATGAGTATGAACATCTGATAAAAGCGTAGTTGCGACACCCGTAATAGCATACGGTGAAGATACTGCGGTAACTGCATACCATGTAGTACCGTCATAAATTCGCAGATTATCAAGTCCATTAACAGCTAGAAGGAATGACCCACCTGAAGTTGCAAATTGAGCATGAGTCCATTTAGCGTTAGTTAATCCACTAACTACAGCAGCGCCTACAGCGCCTTGAGCTGTTGCATTATAAATCGCGCAAGTTCCTGCGTTATTACTAACTGCAAATAGTTGTTCTGTACCGGTAGAAGAATCGTAATCTATTAATGTTTGAACTGAACCGGGGATTCCAGTAGCCCAATCAGAATACCCTTTTCGTGATCTAAGTTCAGTAGGCGTACAAAACCAATTATCTAATACTACTGCATCAGACGGCTTCATTTGTGCTAAAGGATCACGAGAGTTCCAACCACCTACAGGTGCAGTAACTGTGATCGTACTAGCCCTTTGTCTTCTTGGTTTTAGCATTTATTTGGCCTATTTAACATGTGTCCACCGTCTTCCCATTTTAATATTGCGAATAGCAGATTCGCTAACATCAAAATCTCTAGCTAACCTTGCACAAGTAACACCTATCGCTAATTTATCCTTGATAATTAGCACCTTATTTTCATCTAACTTTGCTTGAGACTGCTGGCTTCCAGTTAAATACCTACCTCGGCCTTTAGTTCTCATATCAGCTACATTTTCAGCTTGTGTCCCTTGAGACAGATGTTCTGGATTAATACAGTTTGGGGTATCACATGAGTGCATTATAACCCCTGTTATTTCTTGATTAGGGTTATGTAGCTTCCAAACTTCTCTATGAACCCTAACTAAATTTCCGTCTCTCGTTATTCTTCCATATCCACAATCATCTAAATTCCCTTTAAATAAAATACATCCGTTTACTTGTACTTCAGTATGTACGTTAACTCTATCCCAAAATGTAATGCCGTTAACTGGTCTTGCCATGATAATCTCCGATTAAATAAAAAGAGATTATATGATATCATGGCTTGATACTTAAATCAATAACCTAACTTGTAGAGTTCCCAAAACCCGTATCCGGTATGTTCGATTGTGTAAGTAGGATGTTTGGATAGCGGGGTGCAAGTGATAATGTATCAGCACCTGATTCAGAAGCTTTCCATTTATCTAGCTCACGAGTATAATCCTGAAGTACCGCAGTAGTGTCAAAGCCTCTAATTTCAAATAGCTTAAGTTTAGTACCTAAAATTAGAACCCTATCAGTAAATCTGCTAGTATCAGTATCAGCAGTAAACTTAGTTTTATACGTTCCGTTAGCGGCTATAACCCAGCCATTAGAGACATATTCAAAACCTAATACAAGCGTTGCTGTAGGTGCAGGCCAGAGTGTAAACTTGTCACCCATCATGCGGAAACGCATACGTGGGCCAGTTGTTACATAACTAGCTTTAAGCCATTGCCACTCTTGAGCATCTTTAGGCCCTATAATAGACCAACGGTTAGATTTGTTATATTGAGTCTTATCAACTATTCGTGCATAATCACTAGGCATAGCGTATCTAGCTTGCCCAAAAGTAATAGTGATTCCAGTTGCAGTTTCTGTAGATGGAATAGTCATTTCAGCAGTTGTAGAGCCTACAGCAGTTAAAAAACTATCTTGTTGGATACCAGTGCCTGAAGCCATAAAATCAGTAGTTAAACCAATTACTGAGCTTAAATTTGTAATTGTTGTTGAGTCTGCGGTTACATTACCTGTGTATTGGTAATATACAGTCTCAAAACGGTATTCTGCGGCTAGAGTTTGCCAATCCCTATCAGTTGATATGGTATCGCCAGCTCTATTCATCAGTGCTAATATTTGTAGCACTTGGGGGTCTGTCGAAGTAGCTACGACAGTAGGGACAGGCAACCCTAATTCTAAACAGACATCTTGTACGTTCGATAAAAGGGTTGCCATATTTTAAATCCTATGAAGTTTTAGGTTCTTCTTCTACGCTTTTACGAGTTCGTTTAGCAGGTTCTACTTTCATAGAGTCCATTAAAAGTTTCATTTGAGCTTGAAGTTCAGCTATTTGGTCGTTTTGTTGAGTGATTATAACATCAGCATCAACTTTACCTCTATTTAAAAAGGCTTGTGCTTTAACTCTTAATTGTATACCGCCCATCATTCTAGCAAAAGCTGAATCAGGTGCGCTTGCAACTTGTTCAATAAATCTAAAGCCTTGATATGCTAATTCGTGTCTCAATGTTTCGGCTATTTCTACCCACTCGGCCATTGGAGTGCCTTTTATATCTTTAAGCCCTTTATAGGCTTCCCATTGTCTTGCAAAACGTCTTTTATGGGTATCTTCAGCAATAGTATCTATTGATAAAGACTTATCACCCGGAACACCTATCCTAATAAAGTCGTATTCTTGGTTCTCATGAATACCAACATAAAAAGATACATCTAAGTAAGCATCGCCACCGGTATCGCCAACGTATGAAATTCCATCACTCATTTTAAATCCTCAAAAAAAATTAGGGGGTAATGGCTATTACCCCCTTTTACTACTTTATACTATTTGACCTTGATGGAAAGGACGATTGATTTGAATCAATGCCAAACCGCTTGATGGAGTACCAGTTGTAGTGCTAACTTTAGCGTTAAGAATTTGCTCACCATTGACGGCTGCATCATCTACAGAGCCGGGAGTTGCAGCTAAAGAGAAAACTTCAGCGCCAACAACCATAGCGTTAGGGGCTTTTACAGCCGCTATACCTGCAATTTGATACCAGCCGTATTGTGATGCTACGTTAGCAGACATCGCAACCGCAACTTGACCTAAACCACCAGTAGCTGGAGCTAAAGCAGTAGTACCTAAATATGAATCATAGTCTACTAATGAACCAACAACAGTAGATGCGATACCCGCTAAATATATAAATTCACCAGCACCGTAAGCAGCATCTTCAGCACGAACGATAGTGCCTAAAAGATGATTTTTAGTAGTGTCAGAATATGAGATAGGTTGAGGGCCTATCAATGGATCAGTAATTTTATAAGCCATTAGATTTAAACCTTATAGAGTTGAGAAAGTAGCGTTGAATTGAGCGCCAGAACAAGTTAATGCACCTGAGAAACCCATCAAACGAACGATTGCATCTTGGTTGACCGCTTGACGATCCCCACCGATAGGCACGAAGTTACGATCTTTGTGAGGACGGAAATAAACATATTTAGAATTGATAAAGTCCATTCTAGTTGCAACTTGATTACCACCGATACCGCCACCAAGTACAACGTCAGCAGAACCAGCACCGCCATAGAATTTCAATGCGCTGAAACCAGCAGCACCTAATTTATCATCAGTGATACGTTGGATAGCTTGTAAAGAAGACAAGTAAACAGAGTAAGCAGTTGATCCAGCATAGATTAAATCTACATGGTCAGTTCCACGAACTACAGACAAAGCAACAGTGTTCATGCTGTTTTGAATGTTAGCAGCAGTAGCAACACCGCCAGCCAAAGTAGTAGATGTGAAAGCACCGTTACGCCAGAAAGTCCAAGTAGCGCGGTCAATACCACCGTAAGTACCAGAAGTAGGCGTAGTGCTAATCATAGCTGACAAACCAACTAAGTTCTTACCAGCGTTGCCAGTTCCATCGCCATGTAAATCAGTATCAATTTTGTTACGTAAACGAGCTTCAGCAATTTCAACACGAGTTGCAAGCAATTCGATCATTTGCTCTTTACCACTGTTTTGTAACATTTCAGGGCCTGAAATAGTTACTGCATCAGCATAATGCTTTAGTGTGAATTGAGCAGCAGAAATTGGGCTATCAGGTGAAATGTTGATAGTTTCATAACCGGAGTATGAAGATGCGTAGTTAGTATTAGGGTCGTTATAGAACAATTCTTGTAAAATTGTTGAACCACCAGAAATAGTTTTAATGTTGCCACGTTCAGACAAACGCATCAATAATGCGTTGTTGTTAGACAAGTTGTTTTGAGCCGATTTAGTACGAGACTCAATAGTAGTAGCGATGATATCGCTGATTGCGCTGTTGGCGAAAGCCATAATAGTAATCCTCTAAAAAATTATAAACCGTGTAAGCGCATTGCTTGACGTACGGCATCTTCAGTTGATGCAGGCATAACTGAGCGAGTCACTCCAGCAGGAGCGCCTTTTACAGATACGGCTGCGGCCTTTGCAGCTTGAGCTGCTTGATTTGCCTGAACTAGATTTTGTCTGTTAGCTCCACCTTGCTGTTGAGCAATAGTTTTGTTGAAAACATTATCATCTAATCGTATGGCTTTCGCATAAGCATCATCCAGATCATTTGCAAAACCACGTTCTAGCAGGTCTGCCATCGTAGCTTGCACATCTGTAAAATGTTCATGTGATTGTGCAAATCCATCAATACTAGACTGAATCTGTACATCCTCTTGGCTTTGTCTAAAGTTTTGAGAGGCTTGCAGTTGACCTTGGGTATACTCCAACTGCGCTTTTAAATTGTGCATATTCGGATCATATGGCACACCGGCTAGTGAGTTCATATCAATCTGGTAATCATGTGCTAACTTTTGTAACATTTCCGCTTTTTCTTGGTATGATCCCATTCTAAGCGTGTGTTCGGTTTTCAATAGGTTAGTAAACGCCACGTCTGGAGTTACGCCTAGGTTGTGCATGTAATCTTTATAAGGCGAAATAGCTTTATCTATGGTTTTAGCATAGTTGGCTGCTTCCTTATACTGTTCAATCCCTTTATGAAATTGATCCTGCCGTTCGATTATATACTTCTGTGCTTCTTCAGGCAAGCCTTCCATTACTTTAGCAGCATCCGCCTTCCATGATTTCCAAGGTGAGCGTTCTTGTGATACTACTTTAGGTTCTTCAGGTGCTTTTTCTTCAGGAGCTTTATCTTCAAGTTTATCAAATTCTTTACTGATAATATCTTGTGTAGTTTCAGGTTCATTTGACTCAATAGCAGGTGTTGAATCTACTGATTCTACTACTTCGCTTGAGTCGTCAAGCATTGTATCTTCACTCATTTCTTAATCCTTAATTGAATTTTTCAGATATTTCTCTACGCAAAGCTTCTTTCTTACGTTTTACCGCAAAATGATCTACTTTTTGTTCTGTACTATCATTACCAACTTCACGCACATTATGAGTTATCAAATGCTTGCGATGTTGGCTTCTTCCAGTAATCATTTCCCCAGTCATCATAGACTTGTAAGGTTTTATGTCTTCAAATACCGCAGGTGCGGTCATTACCCGAATGGTGATTTCTCCACAACATTCAGGTAACTTATCCCAATCAGCTAACTTGCGGAATATATCTTGATGTTCTCCGCAGGTTCTACATTTGACTTCATATAAAGGCATTAAAGAACGTCCTCAGTCCATTCAATGATTAAATATAATGATGCGCCTATAGGCACAGCCGCGCCAGCAAAGTTAAACGCTATAGACTCAGCTACACCGCGTAGTACAGGTGCTTTATCGTTACGGTTGCCGAACATAAACTGTCTTTCTGTTCCAGCTCCAGCAGGCGTAGCGCCAGCAGGTAAATATACTTTTGAAGCTTCTAAAGTTACGCCCGTACCTAATGCTGAAGGATTAGCGGTATAAAGCGCTAGAGTAGCAGTAGCCGCGGCATCTGACGAATCAGATTGAGATGGTGTAGGGGCAGTTGAAGTACCACCTGTATTAACCGTAGTTCGTTTAGTAAGGTATAGATCGTAAATTGAGGCCGCTGTAGCTGTACCTAATATACCTGCTCTAGTTACACGGATTGTTTTAGTAGCTGAACCTTTCAATACTAAAACATCAGTTGCAGTAGCTACTGGTGTTATATCAATAGCAGTATATCTAAAGGTAGGTTTAGGACTATTGATACTGACAGATAATGTAGACCCGTCATTACCCGCTGATTGTTGAGCGTTCCCATTTGAAGCGCCTGTTATTAGTGCTGATCCTGCCATTTGATTTGCCTATAAAAGTAACATTAATGATTCTTCATCGTCTAATTCGTCTTGAATTAAACGGTCTATTTCAGCTTGAAGCGCCATTGCTTGCGCTTGCATAACCCTTTCTTGAAGCCTAGCTATATTAGCTTCTTCAGCAACTTTAATTTCAGCTTCTAAACTAATTTCTTCAAGCTCAGGGGGTATATCTTCACCTGTAACTTTAGCTATAGCATTTGCTATATCATTTTCAACTTCTTGACGTAAATCTTTATAAACTTTAGATTTTTTCTTGCCCGTTCCCCCTCGGTGCTGAGGTACAAACGTCTGAAAGTAAACAGCTATATCTTCTAAAGTTAAAGCTAAAACACCTTCGTGAACATCAGAACCTAATATTTGTACACTTATATCTTCAAGAGGAATAGCTATTGCCGCATTATGAACGACTATTCCTGACGATGTATAAGTAAAGTCATCTAAGGTTAAACTTATAGGCCCTGCATGAACATCTTGCCCGGCTACAACTACATCAATATCATCAAGAGCCAATGTTATTGTTGCATGGCGGGTTATTACGCCACTAGAAGCTACAGTTATATCATCCAGTGTTAGCTCTACTGTTGCGTGGCGAGTTATTACTCCGCTAGAAGCTACAGTTACATCATCAAGTGATATTGCTAACGTGCCAGAATGTACAACCTTACCAGTAGAAGCAACAGTTATATCCGCAAGCGGTATGGCTACGGTTGTTTCTATCGTAGACCATTTAGAGGAATCCCATATTCCAGAATCCCACAAAGCCATTTCTAAGCGTTGCCTTCAGTGATCGTAGCTGAAGATATAGCAACATTATCACCTGTTGTTATTAAAGTACTTGAAAGATTAACATTCGATGCAGACGTGCCTACGGTTAAACCGCTAACTATTAATGTAGTTCCGTCAGCTTTATAAATGCTTGCGTTAGTCGCAGTTCCTGTAGCGCCTGCTGTACCTTGAGCAATAGCTGACAAAGTTAGAACCCCGCTTGAAGCCGCGCCTGCAAATGGAGTGCCACAAACGCACTCAACTATTTGAACTGCACCAGCAGTATAAATTCTTAACTTAGCCCCGTTACCTGCAAAAGTCGTGATTGCATCAGCTCGGCTATTGCGAAGTGTTGTATTTAATGATACAGCCATTATTGAACTCCAATTATTTTACCGTCCGCACCGCGAACAATTTGTTTAGGTTGAGAAAGTTGAGCCATCATTTCAGCATGTTTTTGCATTACCATTTCATTTTGCATAGATGACATTTGAAGCATCTGTGCATAGTTTTGATTTACTGCATCTATAAGCCCTGATAATGCGCTAGTAGGTTGTTCTTCACCAGTTTCGCCCATCTCTATCAAACCTTCTTGATCGCGAGCTGCATTTATAGTCATTGATGATTGTTTCAAGCTAGTTTTACTACTCATTTCAGCGATCATAACTCTGGTGTCAGAATCAAGTTGTGCTTTCCACTGTTCAAACTGTAGTTTCTGCGTTTCAAGTTGTTGTTCAGTTTGAAGTTTAGCTTGTTCCATTTGATTCTTAGCTTGAGCATTTTGAACTTCTGCTTGCGCCCTAATCATTTCAGGAGTAGGAGGCGGTGGTTGTGGAGGTTGTGCAGCTTTAGCTTTAGCTTGTTGAGTTGCTTGAGCAATATACTGTTCAAATGAACCTTCAATAGTACGGCCAATCTTAAAGCCCCTAATACCGAACAATAACATTTCACCTAATATTGGAACTAGATCAGGATGTTGTTGACCTACTGGTAGTATTTTTTCAAGATATGAACTTACTGAAGTTAAGAACTCAACTCTGTTTGCTTTTTCAGTTTGTTGATCTATCTGTACTAAAGTGTCAGTCTCAATATCAATGTTAAAGTTACGCATTGTTTCATTCTTTAGCAACTCAATAGCTGCTTGAACAAACTGAGCGTCAGGCGTACTCATAATGCCTGATATTTTCACTAAAGTTTCAGGTTGATATTTAGAACAAATGATTTCTGACTTCATACGTAAAATGTCACGAGCGAATCTGCTCATGTCATCTTTCATATTGTTCAATCTTAATGATGCAAACTGTGATTTAATTTGTTGAGCTGTAGCAGTTTCAGATGCTACTGATGCTCCACGCATAATATCTGATAGACCGGTAGTTTCGTAAACTATTTGCTTACATGATTCACGAGCTACATAAAGTTGTTGTAATGCTTGAGCTACGTCTCTAAGAGGCATAAACTGTACTGCACCTTGAAGACCACCTTTCTCAACAAATGCTGCCCAGTTCTTAACAGGTATAAGCACCCCGTCATTACCTTCTTTCATTAATCGTTCAATAGCAGGTTCATCAGCAGCATAGATACCCATAACCTTCATGGCTTTGGTAAGATGCTTGATTCGACCTGTTAGGTCATCTATTTCGTCTGCTTGATCTTGATACAATAAGAAGTCAGCAACAGGAACTAAAGAACCTGAAGTAGTTGTAGCAAAATAAGGTTTAGGACAAGGAAAGAAGTTTATCAGTTCTAATGGGTCGTCACGATGATCTAAGACTATATCGTAGTTTTCTGCTATCCAGTAGACGCATTTTTCTGATTTAGACCAGATTTCCCAAATTTCAGCTTTCTTTAATGATTGAGTAGTTTCTTTCTCGCCATCTTGTCTATCGGGTGATAAAGTTAATGGGACTAATTTAAATACATCACCAAAACGTTCTTCACCTTCTTCTAAGGACATATAAACGCGTCTAGCTACCCAAGTAACTTCTTCCCATGTTCTAGCGGGTAGATGGGCAAAATCTTGCCAGTAAACGTAATCTACAGGTGATGTTTCAGATGTTATCTGTTCATATCCTTCTTCTTCATAACCTTCACCTACTTCTTCATAATCAGTGATCTGAGGTTCTGTCTCAACTGATTCGATAACTGGTTCGTACCTAATCCAAGCGACACCACGCCCCGGCAACAGACGATCATCGACAACATTACTAAGAGTAGCGTGAAAGTCAGGATACTGAGTAATCTCATAAGCTAACACCCTTTCTAATATAGTTGAAGCTACTCGCGCTGCATCATTCTGGTCATCAAAGCGTCTTGATACTTCAGGATTAGGTGGTTTAGCGTAAATAGCGGGTTTTAATGTCTGTACGTTAGACCAAAAGATATTAAACCTAGCATCAGTAGCCTCAACGTCTTTCCGTTCATCGCGGTAGCGTTTAACAACCTTTTCACCACGTTCTGTCCACTTTTTGAACACTTCTTTATAGCGCGATAGTTCATCGTGCCAAGGCTGTGCTGACTTCTTATCTTCTGATTCTGCCATTTTGACACTCATTTATAAAGGTTTAGAGGGATTATAACATTAAATTCGCTTTTTCAATGCTTTTGTGCTTGTTTCCCATAATTCATTCAAAGTTTGCTCTTGCCAATACTTAGCCTTCTTAACTTTAGGCTCTGGCCGCTGTTCACGCCATGCTAATGCCATGTATCTAAATGCGTCTGAAAAATGGCTTGTCCAGTCATGTTTTGGACGGTCATTAAACACTTTCTTATCCAGATTATACTCACGTTGGTATTGTGTTAGCGCTTCCATTCCTTCTTTACACTTAGGATCAAACCAACAATCAGCCAAAGTCAGACGTGCTGCTTGTATCCCATCCATCAGACTTACGCTTGGTACAATCCTTGGTCGCCATCCTAATGATCTAAACTGTTCTTCTATAGATCGCCCAGTTTGTAAGCTTTTAGCCTTAGCATCATGGGGTAAATACAACCATTCACCATAATCATAGCCTCTACCTTTGAGAATCTCATGATAATGACTGATAGGCATACCACTATTACTGTAACAGTCAATTACTCTTAGTTCTTTACCGACTACTTGATACCACCATATAGCTGTATCATCACTCCATCCTAAATCGAGTGCAGCATACGTCTTTAATGAGCGATCATAACATGGTTTCACTCGCCCAGCTTCAGCTAATTCATACATTTCCTTACCATATATAGCTCCCGGTATAGCTGCATCGAAATTACACTCCATTTCCTGTAGCCATGCGTCTTCACTTAGTTCATTCTTCAGTTCAGCTAGTTCTTCTGCATCAAGTAATCCTGATTCAGAAGCCTTCAGTATTAATGTAAAGCAATTCGGGTCTTGTTTCCCTGCTTCATACCGTTCATAAAAGGCGTTCTTTCCTTTCGGTGTTCCGATGATGATAGCCCAGCCTTTTCTATCAGCTAATGCAGGTCTAATTACATACGCCCACACCGATGACTTCCAATCACCATATTCATCCGCGATAATTCCATCAAAATATAGCCCACGTAATCTATCAGGATTGTCAGCACCAAACAGTTGTAGTCTTGCGCCATTAGGAAAGTCTAATCTTAACTCAGATTCATTCACCTTTATATTAGGTATAGGTTTAGTGAAGGTTTTACAGTAATCCCATATCACCTGCTTGGCTTGGGAGTAATAAGGACAGATGTAGCCATAGCGCCCATCACCAGACACATCCTGACAGGCAGCTCTTATAAGCTCGTTGATGCACGATACTGACTTACCTGCCCGTCTATGAGCCACTACGACTGCCCAACGCTCCTTGCGGTTGTGAAGGGGCTTAAATACATCTCTTGGTCTGTAGGGTAAGACTACTTTCATTATATTATCCTTAACATCTGGTTATTCTTCCCAACCTATAACTAAATTCATAGCTGAACCATCAGCGTTCGTCAGTCCTACCGCTACTCTCGTTGACTCCTTAGCCGTAGCCCAACCATGTGAGTGTTGCAATATCGCTAGCGCTGCTTTAGAGTCTCCGTTTCTAGCGGCATCTCTTAGTTGAGTTGACGCTTCCACTTCTGCGTCAGCAGCGCCCTTCATTGCGGCTAGTTCTACAGTAGGGTCTAACTGACACAGTTGCCGATACTCGGAGGGTAACATCCCTGATGCTAAGGCAAGCTTGTCACCTTTCAATCCGAGTTTAGCAGATTCATACACTTGAGTTAGACGCGCCTCTGTAGCTTGGAGTTCGCGAGGAGAATAAGGAAAGGAAATCATAAAGCACCAGTCGTGGTTAGTTTAGTTTGTAGCCTAACACATTTATCTATGTAAAACAATCCTTAACCTTTTAAATTTTTCTCAAAAAAAATTTCAAAATTCTAAAAGATTTACAAAATTAAATTTCTAAAAGATTTACATATATAGCCCCGCCACCGCTCACGCAGGTAACCCCCCCAACCGACCAACCGACCGATTTAAGCCCCCACCCCAAAGCCTTTAAGAATCAATAACTTACAAACAGGCACAAGCTGCAAGCCACGAGTAGTAAGGGCTGAACGCATAAGGCCGGCAAGGTGTGAGCATAAGGCCGGTGACTGTATGCAATGTCAGCAATGTTAGCTATCAATAATAATTGAAACTATACATTGGAACGTTAAGCGCTCGGCTTAATATGTCAGCATTGTTAGCTATTCTTTTTTAATAGCTAACATTGCTAACATTTAGCATCAAATTAAAAATGTATGCAATGTCAGCAATGTTAGCGCCTGTTTCAAACTACCTGGCGGTGGGACATTATTCTTTTACATATATATATATACTTTAAAACTAAATATAATATCTAATAGCTAACATTACTAACAAATAGCCTCAAGCCTCGCCATTGCTAGCCTAAGACGTATGTAATCACACCTATTTTTGATAGCTAACATTTAACAAACATTACTAACAAAATTATTGTAAGAGAATCGCTTGCAATGATTAGCGAAAGCTGTTGTAATGGTCACGAAATTAAAAACAAGGGGGATAAAATGATTAAAGATAGAAAATACGTAGTAATAAATGAAATGACTGGAACTAGTGCAAGCTTTAGTAAAACACGTCCGGCTTTAGAATGGGGACAAAAATTGTCACAATTGCAAAACACGCGTTTTAAGGTTATGCGTAAAGGCTTTTATTTTGGCACGTTTGACAATGGTATATTAGATATTAAATAACTCAATCAAGGCCGCCTTTTAATACATTAAACTAGGATAATATAAAATGAAACAAACTATAAGAACATTCAACGCCTATTTATTACTACCATTAATGATGTTAACCGGTTTTAGGTTTTCTAAACACTACCGATGGAACACAACAAAATATCATGCTTTTATATATAGCGTCGTCGATGTTGTATCAGCTAACATTAAAGCGGACCTTTAATTATGAAATATCAAACTGCAGAAAAGATTATCAATAAGTTAAGAGTTGGCCAAGTCGTTAAGCTTAAAAAACATAAGTATGGCGGATTACCTAGTGTTACTTGGTGCATGTTATGTAGCGTATTTTTTGATACTGGTAGTAGTAAGGCAAGTTATGAACATATAAATGATAATCAGATAATGATATATAAAGATTGTTTGGCTATTGGCGTTGCGGAGTTATATTAAAATGATACCTTTAAATAATGATTATTATCATTTAACTTTAATTAGTAAGAACAAAAAAACCGGGCCAATGGCGGTTTCAACGTCGCCTAAAAAAACATGCCCGGATAATTGCCCTTTAAAAAGTGATGGATGCTTTGCGGATAGTGGGCCGATCCAATTACACTGGCAGCAATTGTCATTAGGTAACCGCGGGGTATTGTTTGATGATTTTCTATTACAAGTTGGCGCGCTAAGAAAAGGAGTAGAATATAGGCATAATCAAGCCGGTGACATGCCTAAAAAACCAGGTACTACTAGCACCATAGATGCACCAAAATTAAAGCAGCTCACTAATGTCATTAATAAAAGAAAATTAAAGGCTTTCGGATATACTCATTATCCGGTTATAGACAATAAAGAAAATAGCGACGCTATAAAATATGCCAATGATAACGGATTTGCTGTTAACTTAAGCGCTAATAATGTTAGTGATGTTGATACCTTGCTAGAACTAAATATAGCGCCGGTAGCGGTTATCATGCGCGCCAATGCTAAAAAAGTCAGCTACACTGAAAAGGGCAATAAAATAGTTATATGCCCGGCTCAAACTAATGAGAAAACAGCATGTATTGATTGTATGTTGTGCGCAAAACCGGATAGAAAATTCTCTATAGGTTTTTATCCTCATGGAACAACGGCCAAAAAAGCGGCTATTTCAACTAATAATATAATTTAATATGAAAATAATTGATGAAATAACTTTGATTTTACTTAACTTATTTGTTGCGGCCGTTATTGTAGCCGCTCTTTTTTGGATCCCGTTGTGATCCTCGCAATAATAGCCGCCTTTATTGTAGCCGTCATAACTTCAAACATAGAATAAAAGAAAAGGCCTCACGGCCTTTTTTTATGTTCTTAGTATTAAAAAAAAGGCCTCACGGCCTTTTCTTGTTTTACTTAACTATTGATAGCTTCTTAAAGACTTCTGGCTCTACCATACGCCTCAGCTCCGATTTTGTCATGTCGCCAATGTTAGGAGCAGTGAAAATATGTTTAGCCGTTGTGTAATCCCTACTACTAATCCTGCCCTTGTCTAACCAGCCAGCTTCTTTTAAAGCATGTAGAAAAGCCGGTTGAGGGATTTTATTACCGCTTGATTGCGTTAAGCGTTCGCATATCGCATGGAATGGCGACGCTATAACACCTGACGCAAATTCACCCACTCTTAAGCGCATCATGTCCACCAAATACGACTCAGCGCTCGACATACCTTGCTCAACTAGATTCAACTTGAATTCCGTCATCATAGGCGCGGCACTTGGATTAAACTTGCTCACATCTCTAGTATGTAGCCATGACGCTATAGCCTCATAGCCTCCGCCAGTTTTAAACCACTCCCACATCGTTTGCGCTTTATCAGGACACATACGCGGTGCATGTGACCACACGCAAAACCAACGCCTATCCTGGCTTTCAAGTTGAATTGGGACAGGGTCATTACTAAACGCCAACACAAATACGCGGTTAAGCATATCGTATGGGTGCAATCCTTTTCTATTGATAGTCAAAGTTTCAGGAGGCGCGGCAATGATCGGTTTTAGTTTGTTAGCTAATGCTCTTCTCTCTTTAGCATCGACTTCTTTCAGCTCATTGAGTATCAGGATCTCAGACTCAAGCGCATAGCCAAACGCGCTATTAATGCTTGAGCTATCAACTAGGCCACGATTTTTAAGATGTGCGCCACAAACAGCCCATATAAAAGGTGCATACATGGTATCCTTGCCAGCTCCTTGATCACCGCCATGTAAGATCGCATGATTGATCTTGACTTCAGGATGCTGAACCTTATACGCCATCACGTTGAAAATATGCTCAAGCTCGTCATGGTTAGTCACTAAAGTTTTACAATGCTCTAACCATGCCGATACATCACCGGCTACATGATCAGGTCTAGCATCACGCCAACGATTGCCGTACAAATCGCCATCAAGGGCGGTTATAACGGATTCACCGGCTGCATAGGTTATACCAACAAGTGTTTTAGCGCCCATAGCCTGCCTGTTCTCGTCATAACTACTGGCGGCTTCTATCTTGCGGCCGTTATGAATTGACTTACAATCGACATGCTTATATAAAGCATTAAAAGCTGACCTGCTGACCTCACGTCTTGACTCAAGGTCAAAATAGGTCTCGTCCTGAATGACGTACGCATACCGCTCGAACCAGTCACGCTTTTCTATACGTCCAAGCTCTTTGCGTTCTACTTCAGCAATCAACGCATCAGCATCATTAGTAAACATGTCCGAGGGTTCTAGTTTGGCTAGGGTGTCATTCATAACCGATGCTAATAATTCTTCCCGTAGTCCATGACTATGAATCGGGCCACCGTTAGCCTGTACCCATTCTAAAAAGCCTTTACTATCTAAATGCTGGCATGACTCATGGAAGCACATGTAAGCTCGGTTTAACGGGTGATAGCGTGCCATCGGGTTATTATCGGAATGATTACCTGCATTAATACAATTAACACCGTACCAGCCTTCACCATTAACCGACTCAATAACATCACCGCGAGCATCAAGCCAAGTCAGCACGTCATCTTGACCATCGTCCATCAAATCTATACGTTTGACGGTTGCTGTATCTGCTTCATTAGGTATAACTCCAAGGGCATTACAAATTTCAGGCAAGCTAAACTCCAAGTCTGGATTGAAAGAAGTTAACACCGATTTAAAGTTATCTCTGCCGGGCTTAAGATTGACAGAGCCGGGTAGTCTAAAGTTACGCACAGCGTTAATAGCCCCACCATCAGTATACCCAGCATCAGCTATAGCTTTAATAGCTGCGCTAAACTCACCTTTAGTCGGCTGGTCATCAAGGGCAAAGACATAAGTATATTGATAGTTATTAGGTGAAGTCTCCATAATCCAAGTAGGTTGTAAATCAGGCGCTTTAGATTTAGTGCCTATATCATCAAGCATTAAAAACGCTACTACTTCGCAATTAGATGCAGAAGCACTAGGCTTACCATCTTTAAAACGATTAACGATAAAACTTCCAGTGTTACAAAACCAAGCACCTTTACCATCATATCTATTTGGAAGATATGCGGGCCAAGTGCATTGTTGTGCGCCATCTTTATGAAAAAGATTAGGTTTCGGAATCTGTTTAACAAATAAAATTGTTTCGCCTTGAGGCGCGATAGATA